>JYMV01047423.1_pt1 | contig 47508 bp, 47 predicted proteins | sample 338911 | NCBI WGS metagenome assembly JYMV01 (sample SAMN03354496, study PRJNA234377) | hydrothermal vent metagenome | biome: Deep sea; feature: Hydrothermal plumes at the Eastern Lau Spreading Center, Western Pacific Ocean; material: Seawater | place: Tonga | collected 2009 | depth 2000 m m | reverse complement strand
TTCAGTCATAACCAAATATGAGATTTCGTAAATAATTTAGTGTTACTAAACCAATAAATTAAAATTAAATTTCTTCAACAGAAACTTTTTCCGCTTCAGGAAGTCTTACGGAACCAAATAGTTTTTCTTTCCAGTTTTTCCATTTATAGACCTTTGCCATAATTAATGTAAAAATAGGATACACGATCACTACTGGCAGTAAAATATCTAAACCGGCTTCGGGTTCTGCCACATCTTTTAAAATTGAATCAGATTGAAACGCCGTCCAGTTTGCAGTTACTAGCAAAATCCCAATAAGGTTATTACCTGCGTGAAAACCAAGCGCCAGCTCCATTCCTTCATCCATTAATGTAATTAAGCCTAAAAAGAGCCCTGTACCAATGTAATAAACCATAATGATCGGGCCGAGTTTACCAACTTCAGGATTTCCTAAATGCATTATCCCAAACATGATAGAAGTTACCAAAAAAGGAATCCATCTATTTTTGAACGTCAAGCCTAAACCTTGCATCAAATAACCTCGAAAAAAATACTCTTCAAAACTGGTTTGTATCGGAATAAGAATTATTGCAATGAGTAAAAGAATAAAAAATTTATCGGCTACAAAATTGTAAATGTAACCTTCAGGATTTGTATTATAATCGATCAAAGTAACAACGATGGTAAAAATACTAATAAGTAAAAAACCAAAAGAAATCCTTTTCCAATCTATTTTGTTTCGACTTGTTGTAAGCGATTTTAAGGTTTGCTTGTGTACAAACTTCACCCACAAAAATAAACCGCCTAGAAAAAACGCAAAAGGTAACAATGATTCGAAAACCATTTGATTGGCTCCTTTTTGCGCTACTTGTTGTTGCATAAATTTATCTACATCGATTTGTAGTAATTGAATAGCTATATAATTAAGCGCCATTAACCCTAAAAAACCCAACGGAGGTAAAATGTATTTCCATTTTTTAAAACTTCCTTCTTTGGCGGCAATTGCAATAAAATCGTTCATTTAATTTTTTAAAATTGAATTTACATCCCAAGTTTTTTCGGGTGCATAAGTTATATATTCTCCTTTGACCACTAACGGACTTTCAATATTATTGGTGTACAAACTACCGGTACCAAGACCTTGCGGCATATTGCTATTTTGAATAAACGTAAATTGCGAAATTGCACTTAAACCAATATTACTTTCTAATGCGCTGGTGATCCACCAACCGATATTTTGCTTTTCCGCTAGATCTATCCATTCTTGCGTACCTTTAAAACCACCGATTAAACTTGGTTTTAAAATAATGTATTGCGGTTGTATGGTTTGTAGAAGTTCTTCTTTTTTTGTTACAGAAAACACGCCAATTAATTCTTCATCTAAAGCAATAGGCAGCGGAGTTTTAGCACATAGTTTTGCCATTTCTGAAAACTGACCTTGCTTAACAGGTTGCTCAATACTATGCAGATCTAATTCACTTAAACGTTGAAGTTTTTGCAAAGCTTCTTGAGGCTGAAAAGCTCCGTTAGCATCTACGCGTAACTCTATTTCTGAAGCTGAATATTTTTTACGGATCGATTGAAGCAACGCAATTTCTTTATCAAAATCGATCGCTCCAATTTTCAATTTAATACAAGTAAAGCCCTGTTCTAATTTCTGCTCAATTTGCTCGTGCATAAAAGCTTCTTCGCCCATCCAAATAAGTCCGTTAATCGGGATTCCTTTTTCACCATTCGTAAATGCGGAAGGAAATAATTGAAACGGATCTTGCGACTGAAGCGATAACAATGCCATTTCTACCCCAAACTGAATGGAGGGAAATTCAATCAACTTGGCCAGCAACTCATCCTTTAGCAAATGAATGTTTTGGCACGTCCATTTTAGTTTTTCTTCATAATCGGGACGATCGTCGATACTGAGTGTTCGTAAGATTCCGCATTCTCCGATCCCGAAATTATTTTCTTCCTCTAAAATTATAAACCAGGTTTCTTTGGTAGTAAGAACGCCCCGCGAAGTTCCGCTAGGGCGTTTAAAATTTAATGTGTACTTTTTGTAAGTTGCTTTCATTTAACTTCGATACTCTCGCCAATTGGTAATAAATACAATTCTTTATTTTTCATCTTGAATTTATCTTTGGCTAAATTATGATCTATTTCAATAAAACCAAAAGTATCGTAGTGGCATCCTAGAATTTTATCACATTCAATAAAATCACTGGCAATAATCGCATCATCTACTCCCATCGTAAAATTATCACCGATCGGTAAAATTGCTAGATCTAATTTTGTTCGCATCGGGATAAGTTTCATATCCATGGTTAGTGCGGTATCTCCGGCAATGTAAAGATTACCCTCTTCGGTTTCAAATACAAAACCTCCAGGTTGCCCGCCATAACTACCGTCGGGAAAGGAGCTGGTGTGTATGGCATTTACATATTTTACCGTTCCAAATTCAAACTTCCAGCTTCCGCCGTGATTCATTGGGTGAACTTCAAAACCTTTAGCTTCGTAATGATTAGCTATTTCAAAATTACTCACGATCTTCGCGCCGGTATTTTTTGCGATGGCTTCGGCATCTAAGGTATGGTCTTGGTGAGCGTGAGTTAAAAAAATGTAATCTGCCTTTAACTCGTTAATATCTACTTTGTCTTTGGCAAGATCGCTTCCGGTAATAAATGGGTCTACAATAATATGTTTTCCTGCTACTTCGATAGCAAGTGAATTTTGCCCGTAAAAGGTAACTTTCATAATATTTAGTTTTAAACAGAAAAATAGTGATTTTTCGTGCTCTACTAAATCAATTCACATTATAATAACATTTCAATTTAATATATATTGAAATACAGATAATTACCCACTACAAGGGATGTTTTCACAATAGAATTTCTTATAGATTTACACCAAATGAAATAAGATAGTTCCCAAATTGATTATCGTAATTTTTTATTTGCTTTAGCGGTTTGTTTAAAAGCCTTCAGAAATGAAGGCTTTTTTTATAAGTGAACGGCAATTAAAAACAATATTGAAAAGAAAAATGTACTTAAAGCTACTTTTTTTAATTCTGGATCTAGGTCTTTCGGAATGGTGTTTTTCGCAACAACATTCAAATGAATGAATAGTGGAATAAACGCTACCAAACTAATCAATAGGTAATAATTTCCCTTTAAAATAATAAAAATAAGTTGTGCCAATAAAGCGACAATAATGATCGAAAAGTGATAGATTTTTGCTCTTTTTCCTCCTAATTTCACTACCAATGTATTTTTACCTGAATTAGCATCACTTATGCGATCACGCATATTATTTAGGTTTAAAACCGCCGTACTCAATAAACCAACAGCAACTGCCGGAAGAAAAATTTGAAGCGATAGATCTTGATAGTACAAAAAGAAACTACCTGCAACACTCAATAAACCAAAAAATAAAAACACAAATACGTCGCCTAAACCACGATAACCGTAAGCAGATTTACCAACCGTATACTTTATCGCTGCTCCGACTGAAGCTAAACCTAATACAAAAAACAGCAATGAATAAGCAAAATTCTCTTTTCCGAAGGCTAAATAAATTAAGATCAATGCGAAAATCATGGTGACAACCGAGGTAATGATCATCGCTTTCTTCATTTCTTTGTCAGTAATAATTCCGCTTTGTAGCGCGCGCATCGGTCCGATACGTTCTTCGTTGTCGGTACCTTTTACTCCATCGCCATAATCGTTGGCAAAATTTGAAAGTATTTGTAAACCTAAGGTGGTTAAAATCGCAAACACAAAAATTGCCCAAGAAAAACTATGATATTCAACAGCAAGTGCAGTACCGGTAATGATCCCTGCAATAGAAAGTGGTAAAGTTCTTAATCGTGCAGCCGATACCCAAGTTTTAAATTTAACTCCCATTACCTGGCCATTGAAGTTTTTATTAATATCTCTTTGAATAGATCTGAAGTATTCGCACCATTTGCTCCTACTCCTTTCCCTTTGGCATCTACTTCTCGTAATTTCTCTACAATGCCGCTTACTTCTTTCATTTTATAATTTCTGGCAGCAACGGCGTAGTCTTTTACAAAAAAAGGATTTACGCCTAAGGTTTTTGCTACATTTCCTTTATCGTGGTTCGCTAAACTATGATACTTCAAGATCTTCGTAAAAAAGCTGAATAAAATAGCAGTTGTTTGTAAAATAGGATGCTCTTTCGGGTTCTGCGAAAAATAATCGATAATTCGAAAAGCTTTTTTGAAATCTTTTTCACCTAAAGCTTTTTGCAGCTCAAAGTTGTTGAAGTCTTTACTGATCCCAATATTTTCTTCAATAAGTTCGGGTGTAATTTGTGAACCTTCCGGTAAAATAAGTTGTAATTTTTCTAACTCATTATTGATCTTGCCAAGATCGGTTCCTAAAAATTCAACTAACAACAACGAAGCTTTCGGCGTAATGCTATAGTTTTTACCTTTCAGTACTTTACTAATCCAATCGGGTATTTGGTTATCGTACAAAGGTTTACTTTCAAAAACCTCACAAGTTTTATTGAGCGTTTTATATAAAGCTTTACGCTTGTCTAATTTTTTGTATTTGTAACAAATCACCAAAATGGTTGAAGGCTGCGGATTTTCAGCGTACTTCACCAACTTCTCGATGGTACGCGATAGATCTTGCGCCTCTTTTACAATAAGTAATTGGTATTTTGCCATCATCGGAAAACGCTTTGCTGAAGAAATAATATCGTCTATACTTACATCTCTACCATATAAGACCGACTGGTTAAAGCCCTTTTCTTCTTCACTGAGTAAATTTTCTTCAAAATAATTGGCTAAACTATCGATATAATAAGGCTCTTCACCCATTAAAAAATAGATAGGTTTTAGCTCGTCTTTTTTTATATCTGCTACAATTTTCTTTACTTGCTCCATAAAAGCGCTACAGCCTAAGTTGTACTAGTTAGATGATAAAACTTAACTTTCCGTCGTATCAATTTCGGTTCAAAAATAGCGAAAATAAAACGGCTATTTTCGATGAACTCCGAAAAAAATTCATCATTCTTACCCCGGAAGAATGGGTACGACAGCATACGATTCAGTATTTAATTAAACAGAAAAATTACCCAAAACAACTTTTAAATGCTGAAAAACAACTCAAAGTAAATGGCTTAACGCGACGCTACGATATTGTAGCATACAATCCTGACGGCAGCATAAATTTAATTGTTGAATGTAAAGCGCCGTCTATTAAGATCACACAAGATACTTTCGACCAAATTGCTCGTTATAATTTAGCTTTGAAAGCAGAACAGTTAATGGTCACTAATGGACTCCATCATTATTTTTGCGAAATGGATTATGAGTTAGAAAAATATAATTTCTTACGCGAAATTTCGTCGTATTCTCTTTAATTTGCAATCGTGAAAATTGCCGTCGTCATCTTAAATTGGAATGGGAGAAAATTGCTTGAAACTTTTCTGCCTTCCGTAGTTAACTATTCTGAAGAAGCTCAAATCTACCTGGCCGATAATGCTTCAGAAGATGATTCTGTGGCTTATGTTGAAGAGAATTTTCCGCAGATAAAAATTATTCAGAATAAAGAAAATGGCGGTTATGCAAAAGGTTACAATGATGCGCTAAAATATGTTGAAGAAGATATTTTCATCTTACTAAATAGTGATGTTGAAGTAACCGAAAACTGGCTTCAGCCTTTATTATTTCATTTTAATAATCATCCAAAAACAGGAATTCTTCAGCCTAAAATTTTAAGCTACCAACACCAAGAAAAGTTTGATTATGCCGGTGCTTGTGGCGGTTTCGTCGATAAATTGGGTTACCCTTATTGCCGCGGAAGAATTTTTGAAACACTAGAGGAAGATCACGGTCAATATAATAAAGCGCAACGCATTGGCTGGGCAAGTGGAGCGTGTTTTGCAATTCGAAAAGGGGTGTTCTTTGAAACCGGAATGTTTGATGAAGATTATTTTGCACATCAAGAAGAAATTGATCTTTGTTGGCGCGTACACCATTTAAATTATGAAATTTGGGCAATACCCGAAGCAAAAGTTTATCATTTAGGCGGCGGAACTTTACACGCGATGCATCCTAAAAAAACTTACTTAAACTTTAGAAACAGCCTTTTTAACCTGGTAAAGAATAAAAAGAAGCACGTATTTCTATGTATTTTCACTCGAATGCTTTTAGATGGATTAGCTGGCATTAAGTTTGTAGTCGAATTAAAACCTAGACATTTTTTTGCCATTTTAAAGGCACATTACAGCTTTTACAGGCAATTAAACAAAATGATTAAAAAAAGAAATACAAATTACAATAAAGAAAATTTCAGTCCGTTAAAATCAATCGTATGGCAGTATTACGTTGAGAAAAACACAAAATACAGCGCTTTAAAAAAACCTGCGCTAAATAATTGTTAATCCTTGACTTGAATATTGCTTTTTTAATAGCTTTGAACCAATAATTAACATTTTAAAATAACTTATGATGAATAGAGTTTTTTTATTTTCTGTACTATCAGTATTAATGTTCACTTCATGTGTATCTAAAAAGAAATATGCTGAACTTGAAGATAAACAAAAAGAGACTCAGGATTTGCTTAATACAGCAACTGTTAAACTTAATTCTTGTTTAGAAGAAAAAGAAACACGAGTTTCTTACTTAGAAGATCAAGTAAACACTTTAAAGAAAACCAATAACGCATTATTAACTAATCAAGGTGATCTAGCAACTTTATCTAAAAAAGGAGCTGAAAATTTAGAGCGTTCTTTAGAAAGCATTAAAGAGAAAGATCTACAGATTAAAACCATGCGTGATGCAATCAATAAAAAAGATTCTGTAACCTTAGCTTTAGTAACAAGCTTAAAGGGAGCTTTAGGTAACATTAACGATGAAGATATCGAAATTAATGTTGAAAAAGGAGTTGTTTTTGTTTCGATCTCAGACAAACTTTTATTTAGAAGTGGTAGCTACCAAGTTTCTAACCGTGCAAGAGAAGTATTAGGTAAAGTAGCCAAAGTTGTGAAAAACAAGCCAGATTTTGAATTTATGGTTGAAGGTCACACCGATACAGACCCAATTAAAACTGAATGTATTCAAGATAACTGGGATCTTAGTACCAAAAGAGCGACTTCTATTGTTAGAATCCTACAAAATGAATTTGGTGTAGATCCTGCAAGAATGACCGCTGCCGGTAGAAGCCAATACATTCCTGTATCTTCTAACGATAGCGCAGATGGTAAAGCAGCTAACCGTAGAACAAGAATCGTTGTGCTACCTAAGTTAGACCAATTTTACAATATGATCGAAGAAGGAATGAAAGAAGCTTCAAACAAAAAATAATTGAAGAACATTCATTTGAATAATATTGAAAAAGCTACTCAAATCGAGTAGCTTTTTTTATGCTTTAAAGAAAGGTTCGTATTGCAACACCCGAAAATCTAAAGTATTCATTTCAGGGTTTTCCTGTTTCAAGTATTTGTAATTCTGCATACTTCCTACAGCTCTATTTGCTGCTCCCGATGGTGCGGTTAGCGAAACGGTAGTAATTATTCTTCCTTCTAAATTAAATTCGTGAATTCTCGGCACCTCATCACTTATTCTTTTTAACTGAATTTCCTTATGGTCGCGAATATGTTTTCTGAAGAAATATTCCGGACCGTTTTTGCTATTTCCGCCGGTAAAGAGTAATGTTTCTACTGATGGATTTTCTTTTAAAATCTGAATCATATTCCGAAGTTTCACTTCTTTCATTCCTAAATCTGAAGCGTCGATTTTCTCTCGCATCGCATATTCTACCATATCACAAATCCCGATTTGGTGGGTTTTCAGAAAATCTTTTCGTTGCTGAATGGCTTCTTCTGTAGTTTCAAACTTTAGATTCAGATTAAAAATTCTGTTGAGGATAATCCATAATTGTCCGTCGCGACTTCCGTAGCAAAAATTCACGTCACCTTCTTTAAATTCTCCCATCGTAAATCTTGGCGGCGGCAACGTACCGACGATTAATTTTTTGGTTCCTTTAGGAATATAAGGTTGATAAGGATGAGAATGTTTAAACAAGGTATTTGATTTTTAATTATTTACAACTAACTTTATTACTAATAATCTAAAATACAATCATTATGAACAAAAATTACTTTCTTTTATTTTTAATTATGGGACTTACCACATTTGTAAGTTTCGGACAAACGATCTGGGATGGTGAAACTATCACATTTACTAAAACCGGTGGTGCCGATTGGACATTAGAGGCAAACCAAGACAGAATTACCGATAATGTTTGGATCACTAGGGCTAACAATCAAGGTTTGTTCAATATCGCCGATGAAACAGATTACGAAGATTTTGTAAGTCCTACAGATACAGAATGGGCTTACGGGAACACTTCCAATCTATCAAGTTTAACTTTTGATACTTGGGAAAATACTAATGGCAGCAACCCACCAAGTATGGTAGATCAAGAAATGGTTTTACACCTTATTAGTGATGACATCTATATTGATATTATGTTTACACAATGGGGACAAGGTTCTGGCGGTCAAGGTAGTTTTAGTTATGAAAGATCTTCTGAAAGTTTATCGACAGAAAGCTATTCGGCTAATACAATTTCAATATATCCGAATCCTGCTGAAAATTATTTTATGATCGAGAATTTAGAAAGCTCGCTACCTTATAAGATTTATGATATTAGCGGAAAATTGATACAAACGGGAATTGCCAATCAAAATCAGCCTATTCTCATCGATCAGATCACAAGCGGAATTTACTTTATAAAACTCAAAAATAGTATTACTAAAAAATTGATTAAGTCATAAAAAAAGAGTCCCAAAATTGAGACTCTTTTTATTTCATTTATTATTGGATTTACTTCAACTCGACTACTAGATCGTCGCTAAAAACCATATCGCCTTGTTTTAGGTAAATCTTTTTCACTTCACCTTCATCATTAGAAGTAATGGTAGTTCCCATTTTCATGGCTTCGATCACGAATAAAGGCTGATTTTTAGTAACCTTATCACCTTCTTTCACCATAATTTCTGATAATGACCCTTGTAATGGCGCTGCGACTTGCTTCTCATCAGATTTATCGGCTTTTACGTGTTCTACTTTTTCAACTTTAACCGATCTATCTTGTACTTGAATATTTCGGGTTTGTCCGTTAACTTTAAAGAATACGGTCACCATTCCGGCTGCATCAGGTTTAGTGGTAGAAATTAAGGTAATTAATAAGGTTTTGCCACGATCTAATTCTACAATAATCTCTTCACCCGGTTTCATTCCGTAGAAGAAATTCTTGGTTGGGATGTTCATTACCTTACCATATTTCACGTAATGATCGTAAAGATCGGTAAATACTTTCGGGTATAATTTGTAGGAAAGGAAATCGGTAATATCCCATTCACGATCCATCCCTTCACTAAACTTCTCTTTAAATTCAGCAAATTCTTTTTCAAAATCTACCGGTTCTAAGTGTGAATTTGGTCGATCGGTGTAAGGCTTTTCCCCTCTTAAAATAATATCTTGTACTTTTTTAGGGAAACCACCAACCGGCTGACCTAAATCTCCTTTAAAGAAATTTTTCACCGACTCTGGAAACGAAAGTGTTTCTCCTTTTTCAAAGAAATCTTCGATCGTTAAGTTATTACTCACTAAATACTGAGCCATATCGCCCACTACTTTACTACTTGGCGTCACTTTAATTACATTCCCAAAAAGCTCGTTTACCTTACCATACATCTCGGTAATTTCATTAAAACGATCTTTTAAGCCTAAAGATTCTGCCTGCGGAACTAAATTAGAATATTGCCCGCCCGGAATTTCGTGTTCATAAACATCACCGGTTCCGGCTTTTAAACCAGATTCAAATGGATAGTAATATTCACGAACGCTACTCCAATAATTAGAGTATTCATTTAATTTATGAATATCCATTTTATTCTCACGCTCTTGATTACGCATCGCTTCTACTAAAGAATTGAAGTTAGGCTGCGAGGTTAAACCAGACATTCCTGCCAACGCAACATCGACCACATCTACTCCCGCTTCAATCGCTTTAATATATGTTGCCGACTGAATTGAAGAAGTATCGTGCGTATGTAAATGAATAGGAAGCGAAGTTTCACTTTTTAATGCTGAAATTAATTCTGAAGCGGCATACGGCTTTAATAAACCGGCCATATCTTTAATCGCTAAAATGTGAGCACCCGCATTTTCTAGATCTTTCGCTAACTGAATGTAATAGTCTAAATTGTATTTATTGTCTTTAGGCTGAAGAATATCTCCTGTGTAACACATCGAAGCTTCAGCAATACCTTTTGTATTTTTTCGAACGTGCTCGATACTTGGTGCTAATGACTGCATCCAGTTTTGAGAATCGAAAATTCTGAAAATATCGACTCCGTTTTCCCAAGCTTCAGCTACAAATTTTTCAATAAGATTATCGGGATAAGCCGTATAACCAACTCCGTTTGAACCACGAAGCAACATTTGAAATAATATATTCGGGATAGCTTTTCTTAATAATTTTAAACGCTCCCAAGGATTCTCTTTTAAGAAACGCATACAAACGTCGAAGGTTGCACCACCCCAAACTTCCATACTAAATACTTCCGGATGATTTTTCGCAAAGCCTTCAGCAACTTTCATCATATCGAACGTACGCATACGCGTTGCCAATAAACTTTGATGCGCATCACGAAAAGTCGTATCGGTAAAATGAATTTTTTGTTCAGATTTTAACCACTTCGCGAACTCTTCCGGTCCTTTTTCGTTTAATAGATCTTTGGTTCCTTTTGGGTAGGCATCTTTATGTTCAAACTTCGGAACTTTTGGTAAAACCAATTTTTTATTAGGATCGGTAAACTTTACATCTTCATTACCATTAACGATCACATTCCCCAAGAAATTCACCATTTTGGTAGCACGGTTTCTTGGTTCTTTAATTTCAAAAAGTTTTGGTGTATTTTTAATGTAATTAACGGTGACTTCTCCTCTTCTGAAAGTTTCATCTTTCAAAATATTATCTAAGAACGCCATATTGGTTTTTACACCGCGTACTCTAAATTCTGCTAACGCACGACGCATTTTACGGCAAGCTCCGTCTAGTGTTCTACTATTTGCCGTTACTTTTACCAACATCGAATCGAAGAACGGAGAAATACTTACACCTTGATAAACACTACCGGCATCTAAACGAATTCCGAATCCGGAAGCGCTTCTATAAGTTGTAATCGTTCCGTAATCGGGTTTAAAGTCATTTTGAGGATCTTCTGTAGTAATACGACATTGTACGGCATAACCTTGTGTAGAAAGTTTCTCTTGACTTTCAATTTTAATTTGTTCATCAGAAAGTTTGTAACCGCCGGCAATGAAGATTTGTGATTTTACAACATCTACACCGGTCACCACTTCAGTTACCGTATGTTCTACTTGTACACGCGGATTTACTTCAATAAAATAAATACTTCCGTCATCATCGACTAAAAACTCTACGGTACCGGCATTGTTATAATCTACCGCTCCGCAAATTGCCAGCGCATATTCGTATAATTTATTTTTGGTTTCTTCTTTTAAATTATAAGAAGGAGCTACTTCGATCACTTTTTGATAACGACGTTGAACGGAACAATCTCTTTCAAAAAGATGAACCATGTTTCCATGATTATCGGCGATGATCTGAACTTCAATATGTTTTGGATTCTCTACAAATTTTTCAATAAAAACGGTATCGTCTCCAAAGGCATTACCTGCTTCACGTTTAGACTCTGGGAAAGCTTTACGCAACTCATCTTCTGTACGAATTACCCGCATTCCACGACCACCACCTCCGGAAGCTGCTTTTAACATCACCGGATAACCAATTTCTTTTGCTTCTTCTAAGGCAATATCTACATTGGTAAGTTCTTTTTTATTACTCTGAATAATAGGAACGTTATTCTGAATAGCAACTTGTTTAGCCGTTACTTTATCTCCTAACGATTTTAAAACCGAGACTTTTGGACCAATAAAAATAATTCCATTGTCTTCACAAGCTTGCGCAAATTTTGAATTTTCAGAAAGGAAACCATAGCCGGGATGTATTGCATCGATATTGTTTTCCTTAGCAATTTCGATGATCTTATCGATATCTAAATATGGCTTTAAAGGTTCACTATCATCACCAATTTGATAAGCTTCGTCGGCTTTATAACGGTGTAAAGAATAACGATCTTCATAAGTATAAATACCTACGGTACGAAGACCTATTTCTGTACATGCGCGAAAGATTCTGATAGCAATTTCACCTCGATTGGCAACTAGAACTTTGTTGATTTTCATTTGAAAAGATTGGTTTATAATGATTGAACTTTTAAACTGAATTTACTTTTGAAACCCAGACTGGGTAATATCGTTAATTTTTGGCAAGTTTTAAAATGCTACTTAGAAGATTAGGACTTTTATAACATTTCAAAAGTTTATTTCTACAAGACTTTTTTACAAAATTATTATTACACATTAAGAATAATCAGACCACTAAAACATACTAAAAAAACTAACTAACAAGCGTTTACATTAATCGTTTAAATGAAAAAAAACGGGATAACCGTTATTTAATTCATTTATTTTATTTAACTTTAAGTACCCACTAAAACTTGTATATGAACACAAAAAATTACATTCGTTATGAAAAATTCAACCTCAATTCAAAATTGGATGGGAATTATCTTCCTCCTATTTTACTTTACGACCCAGGCACAAACCTATCAAAACGCTAATACACAGGCTAATAATAATTATTCAATTCCTTATCTTACCCTCGAAAGAGTTGAAAATGCCTCAAATGCTGTTGATGGAACAAATCAAGGAAATTTAGCCACTTTTGCTACTGTAAAAGCTAATTCAGGTCTTCTTGGTGGCATAGGTGACTATAATGGAGTAATAAGACTGCAATATCCTAATACAGTTATAGCAAATACGACTACTTACATCAGGATAGATAGTAACCAAGATGATTTATTAGATAATCTTTTAGGTGGTTCTGAAATTGCTGATCTTTTAGGTTCTCTAATTTTAGGTAATCAAATTATCACGATAGATGCTCTAAACGGAACTACAAATGTTTTTTCTGCCTCATCTGACGATGATTTTAACGATGAACAAATTAGACTCGTAGCAAACAGTTCTGGAGAATATTTTATTGCTGTAACCCCACCTAGCAATTATAACAGAATTAGAATTACTCATAATTTCAATTCTCTATTAGGACTAACTGATGAAGCTGAATTAGATGTTTATGGAGCTTATTACAATACCAGCACCAATACTTGTGAAGGAGCAAATTACACTTCTTGGAAAGGTGATGGTGGCCTATTAAATTTAGACTTGACAGGGACTGCGGGTGTAAATTTCCCCGATCACGTGATCGATAGCAACTTCAGTAATTATTCTGAATTAGTTTTACCAACAGTAACTACGGCCGGTAGCATACAGCAAACCGTTTATTTTGATGGGGCTTTAGATGAAACTTACCAAATAAGATTATCTTCAACAGCAGATGTATTAAATTTAAATCTTGCTGATAATATTCAAATTATTGGCTACAATGGTACAACCCAAGTTTCTTCAGTTTCATTATCAACATTATTAGACTTAGATCTTTTAGGATTATTTCAATCTAACGAGATCATAACTTTTCCTTTTACTCCCGGTGCAGCAATAGACCGAGTTACCGTAAGAGTTTCTTCTCTAGCAAATGTTTCATTGACGTCTAGTTTAAGACTTTACAGTGTGACTAGAAACTCTATCGGGTTAGAAACCGAGACTGCAACAAATATAGATACTGACGGAGCTACGCTTAATGCATCAATAACAAATTCTGATTGTTTAGATGGCACTTATGGTTTTGAATATAGCACTGATCCAAATTTTGCTCAAGGAGCAGGAACTCAAGTTACAGCTACTAACTTAAGTGGCGGAAATTACAGCTATGATCTAACCGAATTAGATGCAAATAAAACATATTATTTTAGAGCATATGCAGTTGCAGATGCAGGAGGAACAACTTATAATGTATACGGGGATTTAGAATCGTTTACCACAGAAATCATCACTTGGGATGGTACTAGTTGGAACAATGTAGATGGACCTGACCCCGATGGTTCTGACGATGCGCTTATTGATGGTAATTATACTTCTAATGAAGATGGTGGCGATATTGCTGTAGATAGTTTGTTTATAAGCACTGGAGTGATCTTAAGTTTAGCCAACAACGATAATATTTCGATTTATGGAAATATTGCTGCTGCAGATGATCATTCTATCGATGCTGAAGAAGGTTCTTTAACCTGGTTAGGTGGTGAATCTCAAGTATTAAATGGGAATGATTTTGTAAATAACTCAATAAATATTGTTGAAGTTAACAAGACTGCAAATACTATTCTTGAGGCCTATAATGAGATTAATATAATAGATAATTTTACAATAACCAGCGGTGATCTAAACTTAAATGAAAATTCTAATCTAGTATTTAAAAGTTCTGCAACTAAAACCGCAATCTTCGGTCAAGTTTTAGATTGTGCTAATACCACGATAAATTACTTAGGTTCAGGAAGCACGCAAGGTAAAGTTACTGTAGAACGATTTATATTTGCTAAAAGAGCTTTTAGAGGTTTAACAGCTCCAGTTAATTCTACTACTTCTATCAATGAAAATTGGCAAGAAGGTGCTAGCAATAATGTACCAGATTACACTCAAAATCAAAACCCTGTTCCTGGTTATGGAACGCATATTACTGGTACAAATACTTTATCTTCTGGCTTTGACATTACTGCAACAACAAACCCTTCATTATTTACCTATGATAATGATTCTCAAAGCTGGATCACTTTTACTAATACTAGTGCAAGTTATTTTAGTGTTGGTTATCCATATTTTATTTTAGTTCGAGGTGACAGGTCTATAAATACTCAATATAATGCTCCACCTGCAACTAATACGATATTAAGATCTAGTGGACAGTTACATTTGTGCGATTACAGTTTTACTTCAGACCTAAGTTCTACTGCAAATAATTTCAATTTAATTGGTAATCCCTATCAATCTCCTGTAGATATGAATTTAGTTCTAGCAGGTAGTACTAATATAAATACAGCCGTGTATCAAGTTTATGATGCGCATTTAAACGACAATGGAGCTTACACTGTAATAGATGTATCTGATGGTAGTTCTGTGCCACCATCTTCTGCAAATCAATACCTACAACCGGGACAAGCAGCTTTTGTTTACAATGATGCAGATGGAGGAACCGCGAGTATAACTTTTGAAGAAAGTCACAAATTTACTTTAGCTACAAACGATGCTGTATTTAGAGGTGTAAATAATAATACTGCACAATCTATTCGTATTAATCTATATAAAAATTCAACAGAATTAATTGATGGTGTAAAATTAAATCTAGGAGATAATTATTCATTTGATATTGATATGAGAGATGTCTTAAAATCTATCAATTTTGATGAAACATTAGGTCTGGTAAATAATACTGAAGTTTACGCAATAGTAAGTGAACCAGCTCCGGAAGTTAACAAGACCTACCCTTTAGACTTAAGTAATTATAGAGCGAATTATTATCGTTTTCAGATTGAATTGAACAATATTCAAGATTTAAATATTGCTTTAAAAGATAATTTTTTAAATACTACAACAGCTATAGATCAAAATATAATGTCTTATGATTTTGAAATAAACTTAAATGATAATTCTTCTTTAGCCAATAGATTTGAATTAATTATAACAACAGATAATTTAAATTCTGAGAGTTATGAAAAATCTAAATTTTCTATCTATCCTAATCCTGTAACAGATAATAACTTTAGTATCTCATCTTCAACTTTAGATGGTGAAAAAGTTCAAGTCACTGTGCATTCTATTTTAGGTAATCAAGTTTATGTAAATGATTTTAAGGTAAATAATGGTTCATTAAATATTCAATTAAATGAAAACTTTAATACAGGAATTTATATTGTTAACCTTAAAACAGAAACCAATACTTATACTCAAAAATTAATTGTGAAATAAATAAAACCCTTGCTATGAAAAAATTTAAATTCGTTATAAGAAAGATATTGATCATTATTATAATATTTCTTTCTACTGCTACATTTGCCCAAGGTCTTCCCACCGATGATGGAGATGTAACAGATAATCCCGCTCCTATTACAGGCCTAATCCCTTTAGCAGTTTTAGTAGGTGCAGGCATAGGCATTTATGGCTTAAATAAAAAAAAGAATAAATGATTTACCTCCTTTATTGAATGAAAATGCCCTAGTATTCTAGGGCATTTTTAATTTAAAATCGGTTATCACCATCAAGTAAATCGCCTAAGCTTCCTAAAATACTACCTTCTCCTTTTTGTTTTCCTCCACCTTGTGGTGCGGCTGCAAAAACACGACTAGCCAATCTACTAAACGGTAGTGATTGAATGTAAACTTTACCGGGACCGGTAAGTGTTGCAAAATACAAACCTTCGCCGCCAAATAAGGTATTTTTAATTCCACCAACAAATTCAATATTATAATCTACGTTATGCTCAAAACCAATAATACAACCTGTATCTACTTTTAAGCGCTCTCCCGGGGCTAATTCTTTAATAGCAGTTGTTCCGCCGGCGTGTACAAAAGCCATCCCGTCACCTTCTAGTTTTTGCATGATAAATCCTTCACCACCAAAAAAACCTCGACCTAAGCGTCTCGAAAATTCAACCCCAATCGAAACTCCTTTAGCTGCACATAAAAAGGCATCTTTCTGACAAATAAATTTCCCTTGAAATTTGCTCAAATCTATCGGAATGATTTTCCCGGGATAAGGCGATGCAAAACTCACTCGCTTTTTACCGGGAACGGTGTTATAAAAAGCCGTCATAAACAAGCTTTCTCCGGTAATTAATCGTTTTCCGGCTCCAAAAACTTTGCCCATAAAACTATTATCTTTTGAAGAACCGTCTCCAAAAATCGTATCCATACGTATGCCGTCTTCCATCATCATTAAAGCGCCGGCCTCAGCCACCACGCCTTCATTCGGGTCTAATTCAACCTCGACATATTGCATTTCTTCTCCAAAAATCTCGTAATCGATTTCGTGTGCATTCATAACTGTATATTCGTTTTTATTGATTATTCTTAATAATTGCTACCAGATCTTGTGCTTGCAACACACCCGATTCTCGCCAAACCTGATTTCCTTGTTTAAATAAAATCATAGTAGGAACTCCACGAACTTGGTATTTTGCGGCTAATGATTGATTTTTATCTACATCAATCTTTACGATTTTTAGATCATCGCCCAATTCAGCTTTTACTTGTTTAAGAATTGGCGCCAACATTTTACAAGGTCCACACCAATCGGCATAGAAATCGACTAAAACCGGTACATCTTGCGTAATTATATCTTGAAAACTACTTTTCATATTTCTGATATTTAAATTCTATATAAAAATAAGCGTTACTTAAATCATCTAAAAGTACTTTCTTAAAAATTACTTGATAATCCCCTATTTCCACAGAAAAATAACTTATAAAATTGTTTATTTTTGAAGTATGAAAAACTTTGAGGGAATCAATAAAAATAGCTTCGGAATTCTTTTTGAATCGGTTTCTGAAGGGATCATCGTCGTTAACAAACAGCAGATCATTGTTGCCAGCAATACCTCTGCCAACCGAATGTTTGGTTATGAAGAAGGCGAATTAAAAGGGCAACATTTAGACATTCTTATACCTCAAAAATATGTTCACCATCACGATGCGCTGGTCGATAATTTTATGCATCACCATAGCAGTCATCGACAGATGGGCAGTGGCCGAGACTTATTTGGTTTACGTAAAGACGGGCAACAATTTCCGGTAGAAGCCGGTTTAAATCCGTTTGAGTTAGAAGGTCATCATTATGTAATGGCGATGGTGATCGATATTAGTATTCGAAAAACGCAAGAACAACAAATTCGTGATCTTAACAACCAGCTCGAACAAAAAATTGAAATTAGAACCGAAGAGCTTCGCCAAACCGTTTTGGAGTTAGAAGATGAGATCATCAAGCGTAAAGAAGCCGAAAATAAAATAAAAGAATCACTTCGTAAAGAGCGAGAGCTCAACGACCTAAAAACCAAATTTCTTTCTTTGGTTTCGCACGAGTTTAAAACTCCGCTTAGTGGTATTCTCACTTCGACCACACTTATTGGTAAATACACACAAACCGAGCAACAAGAAAAGCGAGAAAAACACCTAAAAACCATAAAAAGCAAGGTGAAATACCTCAACAATATTTTAGACGATTTTCTTTCGGTAGAGCGTTTAGAAACCGGAAAAGTTTCTTACAAATTTAGCAGTTTCCCACTAAGTAAAGTCACCAACGAAGTGATTTACGATGCCAATATGTTGCTTAAAGACGGACAAAAAATAAGCTATCCGCAAAACATTGATGATATCGTGTTGGATTTTGATGAAAAAATTCTGGAACTTATTCTTACCAACCTCATCAATAACGCCATTAAATATTCTCCGGAGCATTCTACTATCGATATTGAAGCTTTTGCTGAAGAAAATCTACTCACCTTAAAAGTAAAAGATGAAGGTATTGGTATTCCCGAGAAAGAACAGAAATACATTTTTAAACGCTATTTTAGAGCAGAAAACGCTTTATTAAATCAAGGAACCGGCATCGGACTCAATATTATTCAAAGCCACTTGGAAAACCTTGGCGGAAGTATTAATTTTACCAGTACAGAAAACCAAGGAAGCACTTTTACCGTGAAGCTTCCGCTAACTTCAAACCAATAACCTACTATGAAAACTATTCTTCTTATTGAAGATGATACCGCCTTAAGAGAAAACACTGCAGAACTTCTAGAACTCTCTAATTACGAAGTAATCACCGCTCCCAATGGTAAAATAGGCATCCAAAAAGCTTTACAAGAAAAACCCGATATCGTGGTTTGCGATATCATGATGCCGGAGGTAGATGGTTACGGAGTTTTAGAAGCGTTAGCCAAAAATCAACACACACAAAACGTTCCGTTTATATTTCTTTCTGCCAAAACAGAACACAAAGAAATTAGAAAAGGGATGGATCTTGGCGCAGACGATTATCTTACCAAACCTTTTGATGAAGAAGAACTCATTAGTGCGGTAGAAAGTAGGTTAGCCAAAGCTAAAATTTTGGCTCAAAATATAGTAGAACCCATTAAAGTTGAAGTTGAAAAAGAAGATGATGTTCGAAATCTCAACGAACTCAAAAACCTTTTTGATGATGAAGGCGAAATCACAACGTATAAAAAAGGGGAACCTATTTATGCGGAAGGTGATCACTCTAATTTTGTTTATTTAATTTTAGAAGGAGTGGTAAAAACGCATCAAATGGATGAAAACGGTAAAGAATTGATCACAGCCCTTTTTAAACCAGACGACTTTTTAGGCTTTACTTCTTTTGAAGATAACATTCCCTACCAAGAATCTGCCACTGCTGTAGAAAAAGCAGAACTTGCCGGTATTTCTAAACAAACTTTAAAAAATATCTTAGAAAGCAATAAAAAAGTTTCGTTAGAATTAATGAATGTGCTTACAGACAGTTTATCTGAAATTAAGCAACAACTGCTACAAATGGCGTATAGCTCGGTAAAGCGTAAAACCGCACAAACCATTCTTCAGTTTGTAAAAGTATTAGACAAAAAACCTTCAGAAAATATTAAGATCTCTCGGGGAGATTTAGCCAGTGTTGCCGGTATTGCTACCGAAAGTTTAATTAGAACTTTATCGGCATTTAAAAAAGAAGGACTTATTGAAATTGAAGGTAGAAATATTAAAATCTTAGATATTGAAGGTTTGGAAATGATGGAATAAGTTTTTTAGATCGCTTTTTTTAGAATTTAGATCGCTTCGCTTTTAGAAGTGAGAATATAGACTTATTAAAACACCAAAACGATCTTCTCATTTTAGGAAGAAATTAGCAGGTGATTGCAATAGGGATAGCAGTGAAAATCCCGCAGTAAATTGAAGCGCTAGCGGAAATTTACGAGGAATTGTAGCGTATAGCCCGACCCGATAGGGAATTGCCAAAAAAAATATTGGTATTTCCTAAAATTTTAGAAACCTGATTTTTGTCATTTTTCAACAAGTAGTCTTCATCTACATTTGCTTTATCAAATTAATGTACGAGGAAGATGAACATTTTAATGCCTACTGATTTTTCTGAAAACTCTTGGAACGCTATTAGTTATGCGTTATCGTTTTTTAAGAACGTGTACACGAATTTTTATTTTTTACACGTAGAGCCTACTGAATGGGAACAGGATGAAGAAGACTTGCAGACCGTGCAGGTAAAAGCTAAAAATTCGGCAACCGCTTTTCAAGTGTTGTTAGAACGTTTAGGCAACCAACAACTTAATAATAAACACCAATTTTATACTTCGCTAGAGCGTGGTCATTTTGTAGATACGGTGCGAGAACACGTGCAAGAGCGTGATATCGATTTTATCGTGATGGGAACGCAAGGCGCCAGCGGCTATAAAGAAGCTACGGTAGGAAGCCATTCTACAGAGGTGATCACTCGTGTAAAATGTCCGGTTTTGGTCATACCAGAAAATGCCAATTATCGTGAACCGAAGAATATCACTTTTCCTACAGATTTTAATATCTCGTATAAAAACAAAGTAATACATACCTTAAAACAGGTTTGCCATTTTAACGAGTCTGCTTTAAGTGTACTTTACCTTTCGAAAAAAAGCGAAGATCTTACAGAAAGACAAGAAGGTAACAAAGCTTATTTAAAAGAACAATTATTAGAAATAGATCACAGCTTTCATTACACCAGAAACGATACTTTAGAAGAAGCCGTACAATCGTTTGTAACTTCTCACGACACGCAAATGATCACCATGATGGCGAAGAATTTAAATTTCTTTCAGCATATTTTATTTCATCCTTTGGCAAAGAAAATAAGCTACCATAAAGAGATTCCGTTTTTAGTGTTACACGAATAATTGAAGAAATATGTGCCAACCACTTATACAAAAATACAATATTCCGGGTCCGCGATACACGAGTTATCCAACCGTACCGTATTGGGATCATCATACTTTTTCTGTGCAGAACTGGAGAAAATCGGTCATCGAATCGTTTGAAGAAAGTAATACTACTGAAGGTATTAGCCTTTACATTCATTTACCTTATTGTGAAAGTATGTGCACGTTTTGCGGTTGCAACAAAAGGATCACCAAACGTCACGAAGTAGAAGAACCTTACATAGCTTCGGTTCTAAAAGAATGGAATTTATACTTAGCTTTTCTACCGGAAAAACCTCGTATTAAAGAGATTCATTTAGGCGGCGGAACGCCAACGTTTTTTTCTCCTGAAAATTTACAACACCTGATTAAAGGAATTTTAAAAGATGCCGATCTAGCTGAAGATTATCAATTTAGTTTTGAAGGTCATCCCAATAATACTACTCGAGCTCATTTAGAGGCGCTTTACGATGTAGGTTTTAGACGCGTGAGTTATGGTGTGCAAGATTACGATCTAAAAGTACAACAAGCCATTCACAGAATTCAGCCTTTTGAAAAAGTAAAAGATGCGACAGCAATGGCGCGTGAAGTTGGATTTACTTCTGTGAGTCACGATATTATTTTCGGTTTGCCATTTCAAAGTATTGAAGCGGTTGAAAATACCATCTTAAAAACGAAAGAATTAATGCCCGATCGCATTGCGTTTTACAGTTATGCACACGTACCTTGGATTAAAGGAAACGGGCAACGCGGCTACAGCGAAGCGCATTTACCTTCTGCAGAAACCAAACGCGCGCAATACCAATTAGGCAAAGAGTTGCTGGAAGAAATGGGTTACATCGAAATTGGAATGGATCATTTTGCTTTGAAAACAGATGATCTTTACCAATCGCTAGAAGCAAAAAAATTACACCGAAATTTTATGGGGTATTCGGCTTCTAAAACGCAATTAATGATCGGCTTGGGAGTTTCTTCTATTAGCGACAGTTGGTACGGTTTTGCGCAAAATTCAAAAAGTATAGAAGAATATCAGCAAAGTATTAACGAAGGGGAATTGCCGGTATTTCGCGGACATTTACTCAACGATGAAGATTTAATTATTAGAAAGCACATTCTAAATTTAATGTGCCACCTAGAAACTTCACTTTCTTTTCAGGATGATTTTTTTGAACTGCCTGAAGTTTTAGAACGCCTGGAAGAAATGGAGAACGATCTATTGATCGAAATACAACCCAACTCCTTAAAAGTGACAGAAAAAGGAAGACCTTTTGTAAGAAATATATGTATGGCGTTCGATTTACGCTTGCAAAGAAATAAGCCCGAAACAAGATTATTCTCGATGACGGTTTAATAATTTAGGTTAAGTTTATTAGTAGGTTGGTGAACACCCTGAGGTTTTTAATTAAACGGAAGGGTGTTTCCTTTTTTATATAAACGCCATTAAAATTTAACTTGAAACTACTTCGGTCTTGCCATAAAAATTTTCATCTGAAAATTAGTCGCCATATTTCTAGCATTAAACTTAGCGCGTTCGGCAACTTCTCCTTCAAAATATTCATCTAAAGTATTTACCCAAAGATTCAGCCAGACACCAAAATGCTTGGCTTCTATTTGATGGTTAAAATTATAATCGACCATAATATGCGCTCGACCGGGTCTGCCACGATATTTACCGGCATAAAATAAATTACTTTCCCAAAAGTCACTCAACTTCTCTAAATGGTGATCCCAATCGGTAATCGTATCATTAAAAAAAGAGCCAATCTCGGGATTGGCTCTTACTTTATCGTAAAACCGATGTACCAGTAATTCTACATCGGCTCTATTTTCTAATTCTTTCATAAGCTGTTAAAGCATCATCATAATTCCGTAGTACAAAATAAATAATAAATTTACAGAAACACTTCCTACTAAAGAATTAAATACTTGTTTTGCCGGTAAACATGCTAAAACCGCAGTATTGTAACCCATACTGATCATGACCACTAAAAACAATTGTAACATTTGCCACACGCCGTGACCGGTCATTAAAATAAACATCGCAGCGATAGCTCCTAAACAACTAGAGGCAATAATACCAATTGCGGCACTACCGTAATACATTTCTTTAAACTCACCGTAAACTTTTTGATACACAGACATCTTCTTTTGTTTTAAAATTATAGCGTAAAATTACTGCTGAAGCACGGCTTAAAAAATGATATTGGTCAGGTTTGAAAAATCCATCAAACATCAAATAAATCTATATAAATTTTAATTTTATTCATTTTTGTTTTAATTTTATTAAACATTAATTTCAATTTCATTAAAAATGGCTCAACTTCCTGTTAAATGTCCCAGCTGTCAACATACGCTCGAAGTGAGTGAACTTTCTTGCGGAAACTGCGAAACTAAAATTTCTGGTATTTACGGACTTCCGGCTTTAATGCAGCTTTCTGTAGAAGATCAAGAATTTATTTTGGCGTTTGTATTATCTGGCGGAAGTTTAAAAAAAATGGCCACTCAACTAGGTAAAAGTTATCCTACCGTAAGAAATATGCTCGATGATATTATTGAACAATTAAACACAAAGTAAACAGAAGATGAAAAAAATATTATTTCAAGCTTTTAATTTTTATTCTGAAAAAAGACTTTTTACTATTGGCCTCTTAGGCACTATCGCTGCATCGTTACTTGGTTTTGTTCTTCACGCAAGATTTGACGGAATATTGGATGTTCATTTTGTAGAAAGCATTCAAATATACGAACCACTGCTAGATAACTTGATCAATATTTTTAGCCTTACGCTGTTTCTATTTATCGCCGGTAAAATTGTAAACCCTAAAACCCGATCGATCGATATTTTAAATGCATCGCTTATAGCAAGATTACCGTATTACCTCATTAGTTTAGCGAACATAAATGGTTATATGGCAGATTTATCTGAGCGAATGTTAGGTCTTGCTACTCAACAACCGGGAGCTTTACAAATTAATCCCCTCGATATTACGGCGATCCTAATTTTTGCTTTTGCTTCCCTCCTATTACTTATTTATTACCTGTATTTACTATATAAAGGCTATCAAGTCGCCACCAATGCTAAAGGTGCTTTACCTATTGGTTTATTTGTGATTGCTGTGATTCTGGCCGAAGTTATTTCAAAACTAATTATTTACTTTATTGCTTAATCTCATGGAAAAAATTTTACCTGCGCTCTTATTATTCATTTCGAATCTAGTTTTCTCACAAAGCCTTGAAGGTGATTGGCAAGGAAACTTAGAATTTCAAGGAACGAGTTTACCTACCGTTTTTCATATTGAAAAAATTGATAATGCTTACACAGCAACAATGGATAGCCCGAATCAAAATGCTTATGGCATCCCGATCGATGAAGTAACCTTTAAAAACAAAACGCTAACTCTTACTCAAAAAACAACTCATCTAAAATATGAAGCAACGCTAGTTGATGAGACGCATTTAGAAGGAACCTTCAACCAACGTGGTTTTAGCATTCAATTAAATCTTGAAAAAATTACTGCGGAAGGAAAAGAAACTTCAGCAGTAAAACCTAATCGACCACAAACGCCTAATGCTCCATTTCCTTACTTGGAAGAAGAAGTCACTTTTTACAATCCGAAAGCAAAGATCAATTTAGCAGGAACGCTTAGTATTCCTAAAGGAAAAGGCAAATTTCCGGCGGTGATCTTAATTTCGGGTAGCGGAGCCCAAAACCGAAATGAAGAATTATTCAATCATCAACCTTTTAAAGTATTAGCAGATCACCTTACCCGCAACGGAATTGCTGTTTTACGTTACGACGATCGCGGTACTGCGGCTTCAGAAGGATATTTTACTGAGGCTACGACTTATGATTTTATAGATGATGCGCAAGCAGCGGTTGAATATCTAAAAACCCGAAGAGAAATCAACCAGCAAAAAATCGGTGCTATTGGTCATAGTGAAGGTGGTTTTATTGCTCCGGCGCTCACACAAAAAACCAAATTAGATTTTATCGTTTTAATGGCAGCACCGGGTTTACAAGGAAGTACACTTTTAAATATTCAGCGTCAAAAACAAGAAGAATTAATGGGTATCAACCCGATCATGACGCTACAGCGAATGCAAGTTTTTCAAGAGGTTTACGATGTGGTTTTAGATACGACATTAAGTAAAGAAGAAACAAAAAATAAAACGAAACAAGTTTTTGAAAAACACTGGGGAAATCTAATTTCTGAAGACCAACTTAACCAAGTTGTTGCTCAAACCAACACCGAATGGATGAAGACATTTATTCGTCTAGACCCTAAAACTTATCTAGAACAGGTGGATTGTGAAGTGTTGGCGTTAAACGGAGAAAAAGATTCACAAGTACCGGCAAAAGAGAATTTGGCGGCCATTAAAGAAAGTGTTGAAAAATCTGGAGAAGAAATTACCATTATCGCTTACCCAAAACTCAATCATCTTTTTCAAACTGCAGAAACCGGAAGTGTTTCAGAATATAAAGACATTGAAGAAACCATCAATCGCCAAGTTTTAGAAGATATTACCAATTGGATCAACACAGAAACCAATTAGAAACTTTGTAATTTAAAGCATAGTTTTTCGACAATTAAAGTATTGAAATGTACTTAACCAAATGAATAACTTAAAAGACCTGTAGAAGTTTAGTTCTCACCTAAAAAATTCTCCTAAAATGCCTGCTTTTTTTATTGGTCACGGTAGCCCGATGAATGCAATTGAGGATAACGAATTTGTACAGCAGTTTAAGAAATTGGGAGAAAATATCCCTACTCCCCAAGCTATACTTTGTGTTTCTGCACATTGGCTTACGCAAGGCACTAAGGTAACGGCAATGCCAAACCCAAAAACCATTCACGATTTTGGAGGCTTTCCTAAACCTCTTTTTGAAGTGCAATATCCTGCTCCCGGAGATCCGGAATTGGCAAAAATCACTAAAGAAATACTAAGCCCTTTTGAAGCAGAACTCGATGAACATTGGGGTTTAGATCACGGTTCTTGGACGGTTTTACGACACATTTACCCTCAGGCGAATATTCCTGTAATTGAGTTAAGTTTAGATTACAGCAAACCGCTTTCGTATCACTTCGAGTTAGCACAACATTTAGCGATGTTACGCCATAAAGGAGTTTTAATAATTGGGAGTGGTAATATTGTACACAATCTTCGCTATGTCGATTTTCAACATATTAACCATTTAGATCACGGTTACGATTGGGCATTTAGTATTCGAGAAAAAATTAACAATCATATACTAGATGGTAATTTTCAAGATTTAATTAACGTGCAAAATCTAGGTCAAGATTTCAAAATGGCAGTACCAAGTTACGATCATTACCTCCCTTTAATTTATAGTTTAGCTTTAAAAGATAACGAAGACCAAATCGAACTTTTTAACGATTATATAATTGGTGGTTCTCTTAGTATGACTTCGGTAAAAATTAGTGCTTAAATGAAAAAAGCATTCAGCTACCTCTGGCCATTAACCAAAAAAATAAAATCTGATTTTAGCGGAGAGCTAGAGATTACTTGGCTTAACGGTAAAAAAATTTTAGACACTAAAAATGCTAATTATTCTTACGGGGCGTTGCATCAAATTTTAGATCTGGCTTTGCAAAAAACGCAAGCCGATCGTGGTGGTCACACTCTAGTTCTAGGTTTAGGTGGCGGAAGCGTTTTACAATTACTTCGGAAAAAATTTAATTTCTACGGAAAGATCACCGCCGTCGAACTCGACTCAAAAGTGATCGAAGTTGCTAAAAATGAATTCAATATTCAGCAATACCAACCTTTAGAAGTGATTTGTGAAGATGCTGAAAAATTCGTTAAACAATACGATCAAAAATTCGACACAGTAATTGTAGATTTATTTATCGATATTCACGTTCCTGAGCAATTCTACCAAGTTGAATTCTGGCAAGATCTTGCGCAATTACTTCAACCCAAAGCCACCGTTATATTTAACGCCGGCATTGGCGAAAATCAAAAGGTAAAAATCAACCAACTTCAGCAAAAAGTAAAGTCAACCATTTCATTTGAAAAAATTGAACACGTAAAGGGAACCAATACGTTACTCTTAGGAAATAAAATTTAGCAAAGCCCCTTTCATTATGCGATAATGTTATATATTTAAGAAATATTTAACAAACCAATTTATCGATTATGAATGAAGATCACGTAAAAACAGAAATTCCCAAAAACCAAATAGACTTCCGCAAATTAGATAAGTATATCGAAAGTCTAAGACCGGAACAAAATTTTAATTTAGCCGTAATTGCTGGGATAGCAGCCACTTTAATTGGCGCAATTGCTTGGGCTGTAATTACCGTTGCCACCGAATATCAAATCGGTTTTATGGCGGTTGGAGTTGGATTAATTGTTGGTTTTACCATTCGAGAAGCCGGAAAAGGAATCGATAAAAAATTCGGAATTCTTGGTGCGAGTTTAGCTTTATTGGGTTGTCTTTTAGGTAACTTTTTGAGTATGGTTGGTTTTATTTCAGCCTATGTAGAAATGAGTTATTTTGAAACTTTAATCAGTATGGATTATAGTTTATAACCTGAACTTTTTGCCGAATCATTTAGCGTGATCGATATTCTTTTCTACGGAATTGCCCTTAGTGAAGGTTATAAATTCGCTTTTCGAAAAATTACTGATGAAGAAATTCTGAAGCATGCTAAAAGAGAAGAACCTCAACCTCTAGAAAATGAAACTTCTGCTGAAGAAATTGCATTAGAACCAGAAACTTTACCGCTTCAAAATAAAATTCAGAAATAAATTGCTTAAAATTGCGTATCAATAAAGATAAAACTTATGAACTCGAATTTTTCTGAAGCTTCTACTTACGAAGCTCCATCATTAACGCAAGACGAAATTAAAAAAGCACAAGCCGGCTTCATCACCAAAGTTTACAGTTGGATGACCTTAGCGCTTGTAATTACCGGATTGGTGGCTATTGTAACTGCTTCTACTCCATCACTTCTCAATGCCGTTTTAGGAAATAAAATTATTTTCTTCGGACTCATTATTGGTGAATTTGCTTTAGTAGCTTACTTAACTACTGCCATTAAAAATATGTCGGCAAGTACCGCAATTGCATTATTTATTGCTTACGCCTCTTTTAACGGATTAACTTTATCGTTTATCTTTTTGGCTTATACGGCAGGTTCGATCGCTTCAACCTTTTTTGTAACTGCTGCAACTTTTGCCGCAATGAGCGCATACGGTTATTTTACCAAACAAGACCTAACCAAAATAGGAAACCTATGTTTTATGGCACTTATCGGTTTAGTGATCGCTTCGATCGTAAATTTATTCTTTCAGAATGAAATGCTGTATTGGATCGTAACTTATGCCGGAGTTCTTATTTTTGTAGGGTTGACTGCTTGGGATACGCAAAAACTAAAAAAAATTGCTGTTGAAGGAAACGAAAACTCAGAAACGGGTCAAAAACTTTCTATTATTGGAGCGTTAACCTTATACCTAGACTTTATCAACCTTTTCTTGTTCTTACTACGTATTTTAGGAAACAGAAGATAAGTTTTTAAAATATAACTTTTCGTCATTCTGAATTTATTTCAGAATCGCATCAAACTCTTTTACTCATCCAGATGAGATTTCGGTTCAAATCCGGAATAACGCAAAATACATCAACAAAAAATCCCTAGTTTTTAAGCTAGGGATTTTTTTTATAAAATTTCAAACATTAAGACCTTTCGGCTCCGCTCAAGGTGACATTCATTTTATTTAAAACGTTCGTACATCGCTTTTTCTAAACTCTCCTGATGATCGGGATGAGCAATAGAAATTAAAGCTTTTGCGCGTTGTTTTAAACTCTTTCCGTATAAATTAACCACACCATTTTCAGTAGCGATATAATGTACGTGCGCACGTGTAGTGGTAACGCCGGCTCCTTCTTTTAAAAACGGAACGATCTTCGAAATTCCTTTAGCCGTAGCCGATGGCATCGCAATAATCGCTTTACCGCCTTCAGAAAGAGAAGCTCCGCGAATAAAGTCCATTTGTCCGCCAACTCCCGAATATTGCATTTTCCCGATCGTATCGGCGCAAACTTGTCCGGTCAAATCAATTTCTATCGCGCTATTTATCGCCGTAACTTTTGGGTTTCTTCGAATAATAGAAGTATCGTTGGTATAAGCTGCTTCTTTAAAATGCACTAGTGGATTGTCGTCTAAAAATTCATATAATTTAGGCGAACCGATAGCAAAGCAAGTCACAATTTTTCCGTTTTTCACTAGTTTATTTTCTCCGGTAATAATTCCCTTTTCAATTAGTGGCAAAACTCCGTCAGAAAACATTTCGGTATGTATTCCCAAACCTTTATGGTTGTGTAAATTATTCAAAACCACATTTGGGATTCCGCCGATTCCCATTTGTAAAGTCGCGCCATCTTCCACCAATTGCGCCACGTGGTAACCAATTTGCTTTTCAACTTCAGAAGGTTCTACCGTAAATACTTCGTGAATTGGTTCATTTACTTCAACAGCTGCATCAATTTTACTCACGTGAATAATTCCATCACCGTGCGTTCTTGGCACTTTCGGATTCACTTGCGCGATTACCTTTTTAGCACATTGTATGGCCGTGATCGTCACATCGATCGATGTTCCTAACGAGCAATACCCGTGTTTATCTGGCGGCGAAACCTGAATAAACGCTACATCTAAAGGCAAAATACCACGCTTAAACAACAAATGCATTTCACTTAAAAAAATAGGAATATAATCGCCGTGTTCAGAATTTACGGTTCGGCGCACATTACCGCCCACAAAACAACTATTAACGTGAAAACTTTTATGATAGGGTTCTTGTGCATACAAGGCATCGCCTTCGGTGTGCATTTGCACCAATTCTATATCAGATAATTCTTGGTAGCGTTCGCATAAAGCTTTAATAATCACTTTTGGCGTCATTGCCGCTCCCTGAAAAAATACACGATTTCCCGATTGTACATTTGCGACAGCTTCTTCGGCTGAAATAAATGGTAGCATAACTCTTCTATTTTTAATTTCTCCTGCAAAACTATGACCTCAACACTTTTTAAAATATGACATTTCGCATACTTCAGGAAAATTATTTATTTAGAATTACACCTAAGCTCATAAATGCTAATTTGGCTATAGATTATCTATCAAGCTATTTAAAAAAACTTGATAGTTTTTTAATTCTAAGGGTACATCTGCATTTTTCTCCATATCATGAAAGTGGTGAGTTGCTAACAATTTCATACCGGTAAAATCATTCATTTTATGAAACCCAAACATTGCACCATCATCCACACTTGTTTTATTAAAAAACTCATTATCTAAAGTAAATGCCGTTTTAGGTGCATTCCAACTAGTGGTTAAAACATATTTTTTACCATGCATTAATCCGCCGGTTCCGTAATTAATATTGGGATTTTTACTACTCCTTCCGTCATTGGCATAAATTCCGTTTTGATGTCCTTCAGTAAAAACTTCATCTATATATTTTTTAAATCCAAATGGGATCTGAAACCACCAAATTGGTGTATGATAGATTACCAGATCTGCCCATTTATATTTTTCGACTTCTTCTTTGGTATCATAATTATCACCTACTTGAGTAAATTTCACTTCAAAATGATCTAGATTTTCAAAAAATGATATGGTGGTATCAAAAAGAGTTTTATTAAACTGTCCGCCAGAATGTGCAAATGGATGACTACCATTTATTATAAATATTTTTTTCATAATACTTTTTTTATGTTCGTCACAAAATTACACACACCTCTATCATCATAAAAATAATACATTTTATACATTTGTATTATAAAATTAATAGTAATGGTGAATTTGGAATGGTATCGTACTCTTAAAGCTATCTATGAAAATGGAACACTAACAAATGCTTCAATTGCTTTGTACGCTTCACAGCCTGGTGTTAGTGTACATCTTAATGCTTTAGAGGCTTATGTTGGTAAAAAACTATTTGAACGAACCTCTCGAAAAATGATTCCGACAGAAGAGGGTAAAGTTTTGTATGAATATATTATCAAATCACTAAATAAGCTTGAAAGTGCCGAGCAACACTTTAAAAAAACTACCCAAGAAAAAAATCCGTCTCTTAATATTGGAATGTGTTCTGAAATGTTTCAGCTAATTATAGAACCAGAAATACCAAAACTAGATTTTGATTTGGTGGCTAGATTTGGCGCGCATACAGATTTAATAAAAGATCTTAACAACGGTATTTTAGATTTAGTAATTACTCCAAGAAAACAAATTGAAAAAAAATCTTTAGTCAAATATATCCCTTTTTCAAAAGAAAGAATTGTTTTGATCGCCGGTAAAAAAACAGATATAACCCAATTACAAAAACAAATTAAAAATAACGAACTAAAAAGTTTAGAAAAAGAATTACTTAAGCACACTTGGTACAGCTCGTCTAATGAAATGGAGCATTTTAGACGATTTTGGTTTGAAAATTTTAGTAAAAAACCTGCTTTTAAACCCAACTATATTTTGCCTAGTATAACCTCTATAATTAGATGTTTAACCAATGAGAACGGACTAGCCTTAGTTCCTGATTTTTTATGTAAAGAAGAAGTGCTCACAGATAAAATAAATGTAGTTTGGAAAGGAAAAGTAAAGACCGAAAACACTTTATATTTTGCCTCAAGAACAGACTTAAAATACAAAAAAGAATTAGAAGTTATTATGGATATTTTCAATTCTAAAATGAAATAAAAGTTATAAAACACAAACGTTTACTTCTTTGTCTTCATATTGTTTTATGTTAACTGATAAGAGCTTAAAACTGAATTCTAAATAACATTATTTTCCAGAAATAACCTGGCAATCTATTTGAGAAGAAACTTTTTCGGTGGTATGAATGGCTTTGGGAGAAACATAAGGAATACCTAAGCCTAAACCACGTAACACAAACAATAAACCTACGATTACCACAAAAACGGGAATCGCTTTTTGTATTTTTTGTCGAAAAGAAATACTTAAAAAATTACCCGCCAATACCATCGTAGTCATTAACGGAATAGTACCTAAACCAAACAGCAACATATAGAGTAAACTCATCGGGATACTTTCATAAGCAAACGAACCGAAAATAGCCATATACAATAAACCACAAGGCAAAAATCCGTTTAGAAAACCAATGGTCAAAAATGTATCGGGAGTTTTCTTTTGTAGCTCTTTTCCTAAAGCCGATTTTACTTTAGAGATGAGTTTAAAAATGGGTCTAGAGAAATTATATTTATTAAAAGTTTGATGCGGAATAACCACGACCAAGATCATTAAAACACCGATAGCGATCGATATTTTTTGTTGAATACCAAACAAAAATAAGCCTTTACCAAAAAACCCAAATAGCAACCCAATAAAGCTATAAGTGAATAATCTGGCTAAATGGTAAAGACTTAATTGTAGTATTTTTTTGAATTTGCTCTTACGATCCAGCGGAAGCATAAATGCAATAGGACCGCACATCCCCACGCAGTGGAAACTGCCTAATAATCCTAATATGAAAGCTGAATAAAGCATAATTGTATTTATGAGTAAAACCTAATAAACTACTTACTCTGATGAGATTCCAGATCAAGTCTGGAATGACGCTCATCTTCATTGTCAGATCTAGCGGAGTCGAGATCTTGAGACTTTGCAATAGCTAAAAAAACCTCTCGACTCCGCTCGAAGTGGCATGTTCATTAATTTATGAACGTGTTTTATAAATTATTTCGAGTATCGTCACCCTGAACTCGATTCAGGGTCTCATTGTCCAGATCTTTTGTTTAGAATATAATTCCGAAATCGAAGATTCAACGTAGTTAATCAAGTCTGCAATGAAACGAAATATCTAATTTCTAATCTGTAAATCTTTTTTATACAAATAAGTGGTACCGTTAGATTTCCAGTTGATGGAGAGTTTGTATTTTCCTTCCACTAATTTTTCAGCAGGAATTATCATTTGCTGATTTTCTAAACTAATAGGAATTTCTAAATCTAACTTTTTGTTTGAAGGTCGGTATAAACTTACTTCTCCTTTAACGTCTTTTTTTTCTGAAGGAAACATAATCTGGATTCCTTCCGCATTGACTTCAACTTGAATATTTTTAACTAAACGCGCTGAATTTTGCTGCGCATCGATTTGATCTTGATAGGCTAATTCTTGTTTGTAATACTCTTCGGTCACCAAATCGTGATCATACTTTTTATCGGTACTCATTTTTATCACAAAAAACATGATAAAGCCTATAAAACAAGCGATGGTAATCACGATGCCTACGCCCCAATTTAATTTTTTCATTTTTATATATTTTTTTTAGTTTTCTTTGATTCTATTGCATTTTTCTAATTCAGAATGAGATTCCGTTTCAAGCACGGAATGACGCATTCTACCTAAAACTACGTGGACCCAAAAATGCGGCTTTGGCGGTTTCAATAAGTTTTTCGCCACTGTAAACTCCTATTTTCAGTCGTTCTTTATCGCTTTCTAAAGCGGCTTGACTGATATCGATAAACAGCGTTCCTTCTGATAATCCTTGTTTAGGAACTTCAAAATTTTCGTGGGTAACCAATTCAATTTTTCCGCTATGCGAAATCAATTTAAAATGAACATCTTCAATAGGTTCCACAGTTTTGTTCACGAGTTTGAAAGTGTACACATTCCGAATTACGTTGTTACCTTTCTTCTCGTATAATTGTCCCGGCAAACGTAAAACCGTTGCTTCAACATCGTTTCGCAGAAAAAGCATTCCGGTTAAAACACCGATTAAAATCACTAAAACTGCCGTGTACGCTTTTAATCTTGGATTGAAAGTAAATTTTTTCTTTTCGGCTATATTCTCTTCACTTGCATATCGAATTAAACCTTTTGGAAGATCTACTTTTTCCATCATTGCATCACAAGCGTCGATACAAGCGGTACAATTTACACATTCGAGTTGTGTACCGTTTCTAATATCGATTCCGGTTGGGCAAACTTGCACGCATTGTGAACAATCGATACAATCTCCTTTTCCGGTAGCAGCACGATTTTCGTTTTTTCTGAATTTTGCTCTTCCTTCTTCTTTTTCGCCACGTTTATAATCGTAAGCAACAACGATCGATTTTTTATCTAATAAAACGCCTTGCAAACGACCGTAAGGACAAGCAATAATACATACCTGCTCTCTAAACCAGGCGAAAATAAAATAGAAGACCCCGGTAAATATAAGAAGAGAGATGAGTGTGCTTGTGTGAGCACCGGGGCCTTCCGTTATATAGCTAATGAGTTCGTCACTACCAATTAAATAGGCCAAGAAAATATTGGCAATCAAAAAACTGATAATAAAAAAGATGAACCATTTTAAAACTCGTTTTCTTATTTTCTCTGCATTCCAGGCTTGTTTGGCTAGACGAATTTGCTTACCGCGATCGCCTTCAATCCAATATTCTATTCTACGGAATACCATTTCTAAAAAGATGGTTTGTGGACAAATCCATCCGCAGAAAATTCGACCAAAGGCAACTGTAAACAGAATGATAAATACCACGCCGATGATCATCGAAATCACGAACAGATGAAAATCTTGTGGCCAAAATGGAAATCCGAAAATATTGAAGCGACGCTCCAACACGTTGAACATCAAAAACTGATTGCCGTTAATTTTGACAAATGGTGCAGCAAAAAGAAACAACAATAACCCATAACTCACCCAAGTTCTGTATTTGTAGTACTTCCCGTCAGGCTTTTTAGGAAAAATCCAAGAACGTTTACCTTCTTGATTAATGGTTCCTATAGAATCTCTGAATTTTTCGTTTTCTGGAGTTTCCACGTTGTTGAGGTGTTAGGTTCTATTCTAAGTTTATTTTGAAAAAATTTCTTGCTTTGATCAAAATCAATCTGGATGAGATGCTGAATCAAGTTCAGCATGACGCACAGTTTTAAATTTTTTATTGTTCGAGCCTTTCGACTAGACTCAAGACAAGCGGAGTTGAGACCTCTCGACTCCGCTCGAGGTGACTTAATTAAATTTCATCGTTTACTTGAATCGTATCGACAGAGGTAGTGTTTTCTGCACGTTCAACCTCATCGGCCTCTGCGGCTTCACCTTCTTCTACCCAAAGTTCTCCTTGGGGTTCTTTAGGTTCTGCCGGTGTTGTTCCTTGAAGCGAAATTACATAGCTGGCAACTTGTGCTCGTTCGACCGGTTTTAAAGTTCCTTCCCAAGGCACCATTCCTTTACCAGAACGACCTCCTTCGGTTACGGTTCTAAATACATTTTTGATTCCGCCACCTAAAATCCAATATTTATCGGTTAGGTTAGGGCCAATCCCTCCGCCTCCATCGGCTTTATGACAAGCGGCACAATTGGTTTGGAAAATGTTGTTTCCGGCAATTAAATCTGCTTCATCGGTTAATAATTCAACCGTATTCACATCGACTAAATTCTTAGCTGTTTTCTTGTATTCTGCAATCGCAATTTTGGCTTCAATTACTTCAGCTTCATATTCTTCAATCTGATTGTAGTCTTGAAAAATATGGAAACGAGCCAAATAAATTACTGCAAAAACCATCGTTGCATAGAAACCGTATAACCACCACGGCGGAAGGTTATTATCTAACTCTTTAATACCATCGTAATTATGGTCAAGGATAATTTCTCCTTCCTCTTCGATAGGTTTTCGATCTACTAATTTGTTATACGTTTTTCTGAACCAAGCATAACGTTTGGCATTGCTTTCTTTTTCTGCTGCCAAGTATCTTGCTTTGGCTTCTTCATCTAAAGACCTAAAAAGTACATTTTGCAATGCTGCCACAGAAAGTTCTATGGCGACCGCAAATAAACCGGCAATCCCTAGAACTAACCAAGCTAACGGATACGTAGTAAAAACAGAACCTTCTGGCACATCTACCGTATATTCGATTAATAAGTACCCAATTACTAAGAACAGGAATACGCGAAGGTATGAGGCTAAACTTTTCATAAGGCTGAATCTTTTTTGGTATCTAACGGAATGTTACTTACTTCTTTAATGTAATCTTTTTTGGCAGTGAAAACCCACCAGAATAAGGCTACGAAGAAGATGAAAAATATGAGTAAGGAAATCATTGGGTAAACTTCTACCCCATCGATGGTTTCCATATGTCCTTTTATAAACTTCAACATGGTTTTTGGTTTTAGTTTGAACTTACTTCTTGGTTAGCTTCTTTTATTTTAATATCGGTCCCTAATCGTTGAATGTAGGCGATAAGTGCGATGACTTCACGATCTTTCATCTCTACGAAATCGAGTCCGTTTTCTTTCGCAAACTTTTTATCGGCTTCATAACTTTCAGCAAAATCGGGATCTGAGTACAGATTTTGTTCTATTTGAGCAGCCTGCTCTTCCATCCATTGTTGTGCGTTGGCAATTTCTTCTTCGGTGTAAGGAACTCCCAAAGTGACCATTGCTCGCATTTTATCTTCGGTTTGTGAACGATCGTGTTCATTTTTAATGAGCCATTTATAACTTGGCATGATCGAACCTGAAGAAGTAGTTTGCGGATCATAGAAGTGATTAAAGTGCCAGTTGTCTGAATACTTTCCTCCTACTCTAAATAAATCGGGTCCTGTACGTTTACTTCCCCATAAAAATGGATGGTCGTACACATATTCTCCTGCTTTAGAATATTCACCATAACGTTCTACTTCACTTCTAAAAGGTCGAATCATTTGTGAGTGACAAGACACGCAACTTTCTCTGATATATAAATCTCTACCTTCTAACTCTAATGGCGTGTAAGGTTTTACACTGGTAATGGTTGGAATGTTAGAATCGATCATCAAAGTTGGTATGATTTGAACCGCACCACCAATTAAAATTGCGATCGTTGCGTAGATGGTTAATTTTACCGGTCTTCTTTCTAACCAAGTATGGTAACCTTCACCAGCCACACGTTTGTGAGTTACTTTTGCAAGTGGAGCTGCTTCTGCTAACTCATCGGTTACTGTGCTTCCTGCTTTTACAGTTCTTAAAATGTTATATAACATGACGATAGCTCCTAAGATGTATAAACTACCACCGATGGCACGCATCCAATACATTGGGATAATTTCTTGAACGGTCTCTAAGAAGTTACCGTAAACTAAACTTCCGTCAGGATTAAATTGTTTCCACATAGAAGCTTGTGTGAATCCTGCTACATACATTGGCAATGCATACATAATGATTCCTAAGGTTCCAATCCAGAAATGCCCGTTAGCCAATTTGGTTGACCATAGATCTTTTTTCACCAATTTTGGTACTAACCAATACACCATTCCGAAGGTTAAGAAACCATTCCACGCTAAAGCTCCTACGTGAACGTGTGCAATTACCCAGTCGCTAAAGTGAGCAACGGCGTTGATATTTTTAAGTGATAACATTGGCCCTTCAAAAGTTGCCATCCCGTAACCGGTAATCGCTACCACCATAAATTTTAAAACAGGATCTGTTCTTACTTTATCCCAAGCACCGCGAAGAGTTAATAATCCGTTGATCATCCCACCCCAAGACGGAGCGATAAGCATTACAGAAAAAGCAACTCCTAAGTTTTGCGCCCAATCTGGTAAAGCTGAATATAATAAATGGTGAGGTCCTGCCCAGATGTAAATAAAAATCAAGGACCAGAAGTGAACAATTGATAAACGATAAGAATATACTGGACGATTAGCGGCTTTCGGTACAAAATAGTACATTAAACCTAAGAACGGTGTGGTTAAGAAAAATGCTACCGCGTTATGCCCGTACCACCATTGTACCAATGCATCTTGTACTCCTGCATAAACCGAATAACTTTTTAATGCACTTACCGGCAATTCGATATTATTAAAAATATGAAGTACCGCTACGGTTACGAAAGTTGCCAAGTAAAACCAAATAGCTACATATAAATGGCGTTGTCTTCTTTTAAAGATCGTCCAGATCATATTCACACCAAACGCTACCCAAACTAAAGCAATCGCAATATCGATTGGCCATTCTAATTCGGCATATTCTTTAGAAGAAGTATAACCTAACGGAAGGGTGATCGCTGCCGCTACAATAATTAATTGCCAACCCCAGAAATTAAAATTACTTAAAGCATCGCTGGCCATTCTGGTTTTTAGCAAACGCTGCAAAGAGTAATATACTCCGGCAAATATGGCGTTTCCTACAAAGGCAAAAATTACGGCATTGGTGTGTAACGGCCGTAAACGACCAAAACTTAGCCACGAAATCCCATCGGTTAGATTGGGAAATAAAAACATAAACGCTATGAGAAGCCCTACAGACATCCCTACGATTCCCCAAAAAATCGTAGCGTACAAGAATTTTTTTACGATCTTATTGTCGTAATAAAACTGATCCATTTCCATTTTTATGATTGTTTGTCTTTAGTTAATACTTGTTTTTGATTTTTCTTGGTATTGGGATCTTTTACCAGCTCGTCTTCAAAAAGCATACGTACCGATGGTGTATACACATCGTCATATTGCCCGCTTTTTACCGAAAGAATAAATGCCACGAAAAAAACGATGGCAACGGTAATGCTAATGGCTAGTAAAACATAAATAACACTCATAACTCTCTATTATGGTTCAAAAGTAAATGTGAAGGCTTTCTTAAAAAATGACATTTGTCAGGTTTGGGAAAATAGAGCTGAGACGTGAGATTTTAGAGGTGAGAAATTATTGGGCAGTGCTTAGTGTTCCACTGGCAGTAAATATATAGCAGTGATAAGTTGACAGTGTTCAGTTGGTAGTAAAAAGTAAGGAGTTTGCAGCGATTACTATTAATTTCTAATAATCTTATTTCAACTTCAGTTTCAGCTTCAATTTGAACTTCTTCAAAAGAATAAATCGTAGCAATGCCTAACGTGTTTACTCCATGTGTAATTTTTATCTAATTGATATTGAATAGTTTTGCGAATACCGACTGAAGAATAGTGTATAAAATAGAAAGCTTCCGGTTTTACTAAATAACCTCCCCAATGTTTCGGCATTGGAATGCTTTGCTGCTGAAATTGTTCTTCAAAACTTTTCAAATTGGTTTCTAGAATACTTCTTGAAGAAATCGCTTTGCTCTGCTCTGAAGCCCAAGCGCCAATTTGACTTCCTCTGGGACGCTGTTCAAAATATGCTTCAGAAATTGAGCGAGGTAATTTTTCTGCTTTTCCTTGAATATAAATTTCCCGATCTGCAGCCTGCCAATTAAAATGCAAACTCACCCGCTTGTTTCTGGCAATTGCTCTTGCTTTTTCACTTTTAAAATTGGTAAAAAACAAAAAACCTTCCCACGTAAAACGCTTCAGCAAAACCATTCGGCTTTTTGGGCAAGCATCTTCTCCTATAGTCGTGAGCAACATCGCATTTACTTCACCTATTTTCTGAGATTTTTCTACTTCATAAAACCAGGTTTGAAATTCTTGTAAAGGATTATGCTCTTGACTCATCTTTACATTTTTTTAAACAGTTTTCGTCCTTTCAAGTTTGTAAGAACGGTTACAAAAACCAACACACTTATCGAGCTTAACGGCATTAAAATCGCTGCAATAATGGGAGATAATTGTCCCGTAACTGCAAAATATAAACCGATTACATTATAGATAAACGACAAGGTAAAACTCGCTTTAATGATCACTACGGTTTGTTTTGCTGCCTGAATAAACGCATTGATTTTTGAAAACTGTCCGGCTTCTAAAATAGCATCGCAAGCGGGAGAAAATACGTTTACATTTTCTGCTATAGAAATACCTACATCGCTTTGTGCTAAAGCTCCGGCATCATTGAGTCCGTCGCCGATCATCACCACATTTTTACCTTCTTGCTGAAGTGTTTGAATATAATTGAGTTTATCTTCTGGTTTTTGGTTGAACAACATATCGGTTCCCTGCGGAAGTAATTGTTGCAAATAGGCTTTTTCTCCCTGATTATCACCCGAAAGAATGATTAAATTAAACTCTTTTTTTAGCTGCTGAAACAAGTCTTTTACACCTTCCCGATATTGATTATGAAAAATATACTTCCCTTTATACGTATCGTTGGTTTTTACGTGAACAGAGGTTGCTAATGTATCGGTTTCAGCTTCATTTCCTACAAATTTAGCTGAACCCACATCGATAGAATTTTCAGCTTTTTTGGCGTGCATTCCCTTCCCGGTAATTTCTTCAAAATCGTCTAAGGTTTGAATATCTTGTTCGGCTAAAAAATCATACAAAGCTCGACTTAACGGATGGTTTGAAGAACGTAAAGTATTTTTCAATAAAGATTCTTCTTCTTCAGAAAGTGCCATCCCTTCATAAGCAATCGAACTTTTTTTGTTGGTTGTAATGGTTCCTGTTTTATCGAAAATTAGAGTATCGATTCGGGCTAACTTTTCAATTACATTCGCATTTTTCAAGTAAAATTTTTGTCGACCAAAAATGCGTAACATATTTCCTAAGGCAAAAGGAGTCGATAATGCCAATGCACAAGGGCAAGCAATGATCAATACCGAAGTAAGTACATTGATCGCCAAACTACTATCGGCAACCAACCAATAACTTGTCGCCAATACCGCAATACTTAAAACTGCCCAAGTGAAGTATTTACTAATCGCATTGGTAATACCTACAAAACCCTGTTCTTTATCTTTAGCAAACACATCGTTACTCCACAATTGTGTAAGGTAACTTTGCTCTACAGATTTGAGCGCTTCTACTTCAATCGCGCCCGCTAATTGCTTTCCGCCGGCAAAAAGTTTATCTCCGCTTACTTTGGTTACCGGTTCACTTTCTCCCGTTACAAAACTGTAATCGATTTGCCCTTTCCCGGAAATTAAAATACTATCGACCGGCAACAATTCGGCATTTCTAATGAGTAAACGATCGCCTTCTTTAATTTCATATACCTGAATATTTTCTTCTTTCGTTTCTCCATTCAGCTTAGAAATTTTGGTTACTGCAATCGGAAAATAAGATTTGTAATCGCGCTCAAACGATAAGAAAGAATAGGTTTTTTGCTGAAAAAATTTCCCCAGTAATAAAAAGAACACCAAACCGGTAAGGCTATCGAAAAAACCTGTTCCCGTATCTGTAAAAATTTCTGCTGAACTTCTCAAAAAAAGCACTAAAATCCCTAATGCGATAGGAACATCAATATTCAGAATTTTGGAGCGCAAACCTTTATAGGCCGAAATAAAATACTCTTGGGCGGCATAAAAAACTACCGGTAACGAAAAGGCAAACATCAAACCACGAAACAGATACTTATATTGCTCGAGCCAATATTCTGAAACTTCAAAATATTCTGGAAACGATAAGAACATCACGTTCCCAAAAGCGAAACCGGCAATGCCTAATTTGTAGATCAAGCTGCGGTCTACTTGCTTTTTTCCTTCAGCATAATCATTTAAACTTATATAAGGTTCGTAACCAATGGTACTTAATAGTTTGACGACTTCTTTTAAGTTGAAGTTTTTAGTTTTAAAAGTAATGCGAACGGTTTTCTTCGGAAAGTTGACTTGTGAACTTTTAATTTCAGGTTGAAGTCGATTTAAATTCTCTAAGATCCAAATGCAAGAACTACAATGCATATGCGGAATGTAGAGATTAACGATCTGGATGATTCCGTCGTTAAATTCAACTAATTTTTCAATAATATCAGGATGATCGAGATAATCGTATTTGCCTTCAATCTCTTGCGGAATCGCTCCAGGAGAGGATTGAAGATCGTAATAACAGTATAGATTATTCGTTGAAAAAATTTCATAAACAGTTTGGCAGCCATGACAGCAAAAGTTTTTCTCGTCAAACACAATAGGCGATTTCCCGCAATCGCTCCCACAATGAAAACAAGTTTGTTGCATCTCTTCTCTTAATATTGAATGCACAAAGTTGCAATAGCAATAGCTTTCTAAAAATGATAATTGTCAGGTTTCGATCACTTTATTATCTAAATTTTTGTGTTATCTTTCTACATCTTTAAGCTCTTGTTGCATGAAAAAACTTTTACTCCTATTCCCTATTTTACTTTTATTTGCGTTTAATTCTTCAACTACACAAGAAGAACGCCATGTGTTCGATATTATTCATAAAGGAAAAAGTATTGGTACGCTTTACGCTAAAAAAGAACAGGTAGGTTCTAAAACAATTTACAGCAATCGCACCGAGATTGATACCCGAATTATTGCAAAGATCGAAGTTGATTACAACTATAAAGTTGTTTATGAAAACAGTAAACTATCGCATGCGTATGTTTTGATTTTATTCAACGGAAAAGAAAAAACCAATACCTATACCGATAAAAATAGTCAGGGTTATATTTTTTATGAAGACGATGAAGAAGAAAACCGAATTCACGAATCGATCACTTACGGAACGGTAAATTTAATGTTTGAAGAACCTGAAACTATACAAAAAGTCTACGCAGAAGAACATGGCACTTTTCATTCTTTGAAAAAAGTTGGTTCACATTCTTACGAAAAAACTTCTCACAAAGGTAAAACCTCTATTTATAACTATAGAAATGGGGAATTGATGGAGGCTGAAGTAGATGCGGGATTGATCAGTTTTAAAATCGTAGTAAAATAAAAAACGCCGCAAGTTATTTGCAGCGTTTTAAGGTTTTGGGGACTTAAGTAATTATTTAATTGTTACATTTTTGTAGAAACTTCTGCTTCCTGCTAAAACTGCAACAGTATAATTTCCGTTTGCGATTTTAGAAAAATCGAAAGTCTTTTTTAATACTAAGTCATTATTCTCTAAAGAAGAAATAATGTTACCTTTTTCATCATAGATAAATACTTGTGTATTTTCTTTGTTAGGATTGGTAAAAGAAAGTCTTACTTGTTTTTCTACTTGCTTAAAAGTAGGCTTAAAAATGATTCTAGAATCTTTATTTACAGAAATAGAACTTCCTGTTTTAGTAATTTCTCTAGAATATACAGAGTTACTATCTTCTAAATGTAGGTAGTATGTACCATCTGGTACTAATTCGAAACTTAAGCTTTTTTGAAATTTGCTACTCAATTGCGCTTCTTTAAAAAGCACTTTTCCTTCAGTATCTAATAAAGTTAACATATCTCCTTCTTGAGCATCATTCAACTCTACCATTAAAATTTGATTTTTTGCAACTTCTACGTCAAAACTTTTAGCAGCTTGAGCATTATAACCTACAACTAGTAATAATGATAATACGAATGTTTTAATTGTCTTTTTCATAATCTTAGTTTTTTAATGGTTTATAAATATCACTTTATGATTACATTACAAATATAGAATGATAAGAAGCTGAATTTTAGGACATATATCACCAAAATATGTTCTATATTAACCCTTAACTTCAACTTAAAGTTAATTTAACAATCAATTATATACATATTAATTTATATTCTTAATTTTTAGTAATTTCATAATTTAAGAAGCTGAATTTTTTAAAATTCGTATTATGCCTACAAATAAAAATTCTAAACCCGTTTTAGAAAAAGTAAAACCGCTGTTTGGCAGTTCTTTTTCGTATAAATATTTTGATCAAGATAATCTAAATAAGAGTGAAAAATTTTGGCATTATCATCCGGAGTTAGAATTAGTTTACGTAAATAGAGGTTCCGGTAAACGCCAGATTGGGAGTCACGTTTCTCATTACAGAAATGGAGATCTTATACTTATTGGCTCAAATTTGCCGCATTGTGGTTTTACCGACCAAATGAAAGAAGGACAACAAGAAACGATTATTCAGTTTTTGCCAGACTTTTTGGGTCAGTATTTTTTTGATATTCCAGAAATGTCTGCAATTAAAAATTTATTTGAGCGCGCAAGCAAGGGTGTTGTTTTTCACGGTCAAAACAAGCGAACGATCGGGGCTAAAATACAAGGACTTCGCTATGAAGACAGCTACCAAAAACTTTTGGGATTACTTGAAATTCTGAAGCTTTTAGAAGAAGCTAAAAATTATACGGTTTTAAATGCTGAAGGTTTTATGCTCGAAACTAAACTAGAAGATAATAATCGCATCAATATCGTTTTCAATTTTGTGAAAGAAGAATTTAAACGTCCCATTCCTTTAGAAGAAATTGCAGAACTGGTAAATATGACGGTACCTGCATTTTGTCGTTATTTTAAAAAAATTACCGGCAAAACCTTTGTGCAATTCGTGAATGAATATCGATTGGCACACGCGGCTAAATTATTACACGAAAAACAAATTAGCATTACCGATGTTTGTTTTGAGAGTGGTTTTAATAACTTTAGCTACTTCAACAAAAAATTTAAAAGTCTTACCGGTAAATCTCCTTCAACTTATCGTAATGAATTGAATTTTAATATTAGTTAATAGAATTACTCATAAATATGAATACTTATAATTATCAATAACAAACACTAAATTAATTACTCAGCAACTAAAGCATCTTCGTTTGCTAAAGCTTCGTCTTCATTATTCTGAAATGGCACAGAATCCTTTAAACGCATAAATTCTTCTACACGCTCTGCATCTTCTTCTTCTTCTTCACCTGTAAAATAGGGGAAAACATCCATAATTGGAGATTCAGAAATTGCAGGAATATTATACTCTCCCATTGTATCGCGCATCACGTGAGTCGTATTATCGTAAGCTTCTTTTATATCGTTCGCTTGTACTAAAAGGTATTGATTAGTTTTACGCTCTTTACCGCTCTCTTGATCGTAAGCAATGAGCGCTATTTTTGCCTTAAACCAACGATCTGCCATTTCAAACGGATGAATTTCAGCATAATTAGCTACCTTAATATTGGTTATTAAAATCTCTTCACCTTCGCTTAAATAAACCGACATTTCTTCGGTAATTCTCTTTTCTGCTTCAGTATACGAAATGGCATCGACCAAAAAAGGTTCTGTTTTAACCTTTCGAGCTCCGGAAGCTTCATCGGTTTTTCTATATTTCACCTTACATTCATACCAAGTTGCGCTCATAATTTTTAATTTTTAGAGTGCCAAAAATACAGTTTCAGCCATAGCAATCAAGTAGCATAAAACAATAGATATTCACAATTCTAACTGTAAACTTCTAAATTATTTAAAATGAATTATCTATCAAGAAAATTATTTTACTTCCCGATACAAAAATTTGCAAAGATATTTCCTAAAAGGTCATCGGTGGTAATCTGACCGGTGATTTCACCAAAATGGTATAAAGCTTGTCGAATATCGATCGCTAATAAATCGCCAGTTAAGCCCATATTTAAACCTTCTTGCACTTTATTAATTTCTTCTTGAGCTTTTAATAAAGCGTCATAATGGCGAGAATTAGTCACGATCGCATCATTACTTTTTAGCGCCCCGGTATTTACGTAACTTAAAATTTTCTCTTGCAACTCTTCTACTCCGCTATTTTCTTTTGCTGAAATTAAATTGAGCTCAGTGATTTGCTGCTGAAAATTTTGTTGCTCTTCTTTAGAAAGTACGTCGGTTTTATTGGCTACAATTATTAGAGGTTTCCCGGGGAAACGATTTTTAATTTTTTCAACCTCCGTTTTTACTTGCGTTAATGTAAGATTTTCATTTTTGATCTTATTGGCATCAAAAAGATACATTACTAATTGCGCTTGCTCCATTTTTTGAAAGGTTTTCTTAATTCCTAAACCTTCAATCTCGTCGGTAGTTTCTCTAATTCCGGCGGTATCGATAAATCGAAAACCTACGCCACCAATCGAAATTTCATCTTCAATGGTATCACGAGTGGTTCCTGCAATATCGCTTACTATAGCTCTTTCTTCATTTAAAAGTGCATTCAGTAAAGTAGATTTTCCTACGTTTGGTTCTCCTACAATGGCAACCGGAATTCCGTTTTTAAGCACATTTCCAACCGCAAAAGAATCGATAAGTTTATTTAAGACTTTCTGAATTCTAAACACTAGATCTTGAAATTGTTGGCGATCGGCAAATTCTACATCTTCTTCAGCAAAATCGAGTTCCAGCTCGATTAACGAAGCAAAGTTGAGCAATTCTTCTCGTAATTTTTGAATTTCTGAAGCAAAACCACCACGCATTTGTTGCATCGCTAATTGATGGCTCGCTGCATTATCACTCGAAATAAGATCTGCGACCGCTTCTGCCTGACTTAGATCCATTTTTCCGTTTAAAAACGCACGTAACGTAAATTCTCCCGGTTGCGCAGATCGGCAACCCTTTCGAAGTAAAACATTAATAATTTCTTGCTGAATAAACGGACTCCCGTGACAAGAAATTTCAACAGTATTTTCTCCCGTATACGATCGTGTTCCTTTAAAAACAGATACCAGACTTTCGTCGATAATACGTTCTCCATCTACAATATTTCCTAATTGTAAGGTATGAGAAGCTTGGTCTTCTAAACTCACCTTATTTTTTGCTTTAAAAATAGGACTTGTTATGCTAATTGCATCTGGACCGGAAACTCTAATAATAGCAATAGCACCACTTCCCGGCGCTGTAGCTAAAGCAACAATCGTATCGTTTAAAATCATAGCGCAAAGGTAATAAAGTTCTTAGGCATTAAATAATTAAAACTAGATTGTAACAAATTTATAAAGCATGCGTCCTATAAATAAACTATAGATTATGGAAGTTATTATTGAAAAAAAAGAGGATAGACAAATGCTAATGGTAATGCATTTGAGTCAGCTATTAAATTTTATAACTGGTTTTGGAGGTATTATTGTTCCACTGATCTTATGGCAAGTTAAAAAGGAAGAAATAAATAATATAGATCGACACGCTAAAGAAATCATTAACTTCCAGATAAGTTACTACATCTACTTTATAATTGCCGGAATTTTGTGTTTAGTTTTTATAGGCTTACTTATTTTGCCCGTATTAGGCTTAATAAGTTTAATTTTCCCTATTTTAAATGGAATAAAAGCAAATAATGGCGAGCCGATAAATTACCCGCTCACCATTCAGTTTTTAAAATAATTATTGATACTTTTCTTTTAGTAATTCTGAAGAGATTTTACTTCTAAATTTATTATACCTTGGTATAGAAACATTCTGAATATATGGATTTTCAGGATGTTTCTTTTTATAATCTTGATGATAATCTTCTGCTAACCAAAATTTTTGAAAAGGCATAACTTCTGCTGCAATCGGCTTATCGTAAGATTTACTTAGCGCTGCAATTTTATCTTCGATGATCTTTTTTTGTGCATCATTTTGATAAAAAATAATTGAACGGTATTCTCTACCGATATCGGGTCCTTGCCCATTTTGTTGCGTTACGTTTTGCGATGCAAAATAAACATCGACTAGAGTTTTAAAATCTACTACTTCTGGATCGTAGATAATTTCTACTGCTTCTGCATGATCAGTTTTACCATAATTTTGATAAGTTGGGTTTTTGCCTGTCCCACCGGAGTAACCAGAAATAGATTCTTTTACTCCTTTTACACTTTCGTAAACAGCTTCAACACACCAAAAACAACCACTGGCAAAATAGGCTTTCTTTAAACCTTCTTGGGTTTCATTTACCTCAACCGGTTCTGCATTTGCTAATTCTTTTTGTGCTTCTGTTTTTTCTTTTTTTACATTACCACAACTCACCA
>JYMV01019571.1_pt1 | contig 47563 bp, 36 predicted proteins | sample 338911 | NCBI WGS metagenome assembly JYMV01 (sample SAMN03354496, study PRJNA234377) | hydrothermal vent metagenome | biome: Deep sea; feature: Hydrothermal plumes at the Eastern Lau Spreading Center, Western Pacific Ocean; material: Seawater | place: Tonga | collected 2009 | depth 2000 m m | reverse complement strand
CTTACTTCTGGTGGTACTTCTCCGTTTAATTATAGTTGGAACACATCTCCTGCACAAACCGGTACAACTGCAACTGGCTTGGCTGCCGGGTCCTATACCGTAAGTGTGGTTGATGCTTCCGGTTGTTCAAGTTTTGCAACAGATACTGTTACTGAGCCTGGTACGGCTGTAACTGTAGATGCTATAGCTGTGACAGATGTTACTTGCAATGGGGATGGGGATGGTAGTTTAACAGCAACAAGTTCAGGTGGCACAGGCACTCAAACTTATGCATGGACAGGCGGCCCTGCTACTGCTACATACAGTGGCGTTGGTGGAGGAACCTACACTGTAGTTGTTACTGATGCTAATGGTTGTACGGCTACTGACAGTGGTCTGGTAACTGAGCCTGCTGCACTAGCGATTACTAGTTCGGTAACTGATATTACCTGTTTTGGAGACGATGACGGTGTTGTCGACCTAACTGTTACTGGTGGTACTGGCACTTACGGTTTCCTTTGGAATCCAGGTGGCGCTACTACCGAAGATCTTAGTGGGCAGGGTCCTGGTGCTTATTCCGTTACGGTAACTGACAGCAATAACTGTACTGCCAATACTGCGGTTACTATCAACGAGCCTGCAGATTTGGTGGCCGTTGTTGATAATTTTACGGATGAGACTGTTACAGGAGCCAATGATGGTGCCATTAATGCATCTGCTACTGGTGGAACTGTTGCTTACACGGCATTCTGGACGGGTCCTGGAGGATTTACCAGCACAAGCATGGCGTTAACCGGACTTGCGCCTGGTACCTATCAGCTGACCTTGAATGATGCTAATGGCTGCTCTGCAACATTGACTCAGATAATTGCACCTTTTGCGGTTGGTATTGAAGAGGTAATCAACAATGTTGTGTTCAAGGTTTATCCTAATCCAAACACCGGACAGTTTATTGTTGAGCTTAACAATCTCAAAAATGACGATTACCAAATCGAAATCAGAAATATCATTGGCCAGCTTGTTCTTATTGAGAATGTAACTGAGCTCAGTGGAAATTTCTATAAACAAATCGTCTTAACATCTAAAGAGACTGGAGTTTACTTTATAAGTCTTTCCAATGAGGAAGAAAAGATTACCCAGAAATTGGTGGTCTACTAAATTGATTGCTCTATTATTACAGAACCCTGTATCCTTTCGGATACGGGGTTTTTTTTATACCTTGGTGTTAAATTAAATTATAAGAGTATGCAAAAAACGTTGGCCTTACTGAGTTGTATTTTGATTGTGTCTTTGGCAAATGCACAATTCGTTTCGGATGATAGAGAGGATAGAGTTCAGTGGATTGAGGAAAAAGCACATCTTCAGCTACCTGAAAACATGGGGAATAAAGTCAGCTCAGAGGAGGAAACACTAAAGGCAGCCGGCGACACTATTTGGTATGAGGATTTTGGAGGCGGTTTTCCCAGCTCCTGGAGCATTCAAGATTCTACGGGCATTTGCCCATGGAGTTATACACTTGATGGAACCTGGGGATTTTGGAATGGCAATAATGGCACTGGGCCCGGCGACGACACGTTGCAATCCGCAACTAAATCAAACGGCTATTTAATTTGTGATCCCGACTCCGCTAATAATGCACTGTATGGCCAACCATCAGGATCGACCTATCAATACCTGAGCTCTTACTTCACAACATCTGCTATAGACCTTTCTGGGTACCCTGCTGTACATCTTCAGTTTGAGCACTTGTTCCGGTTCAACAATGGAATTGATTTAATTGTAGGGGTGAGTGCGGATGGCACTAATTGGACAAACTATACGGTACAGGGCAATACGCCTAACAACACCCAATCTGCCAATGCAGCATTGGCCAATCTCAATATATCTACCGTTGCAGGGAATCAATCTACGGTTTACATCAGGATTGGCTGGTCAGCACGCGTATATTATTGGATGATTGACGATATCCGTATCGTCGAAGCGCCCGACAATGATTTAACCTTAACAATGGAGCAACACTACCCATTTTACAAGATGACGCCAGTGAGACAAACTACAGGTATCAAGTTTACTGGAGCGATCGCAAACAACGGCGGAAACACTCAGGCCAATGTGCAGCTAAACACCACGGTGACCCTTCTGGGAGATACGACGTTCAATGACAGTAGCGCGCCTATGTCTTTTGCTCCAAGTGCCATTGATACAGTAACGATTTTGGACTCAAGCTACGCTCCGGCATTACTGGGAGATTATATTGTTGAATATTACGTAACATATGACTCCACCGATTTTGATCCCAGCGATGACTCCCTGGCCAATAATTTTGCGGTGACAGACAGTGTTTATGCTAGAGACGACGATACCTATACTGGCTGGGGCGTGAGGACCAGCACAGGCGGGACCAAACAGCGCGGTATTCTCTATGACATTTGGCAGCAGGATACACTCAGCTCCATTTCGGTTTTAATCACAGGCTCAACGCCGCCAACTGGAGAGGTCGTGCAATTTCATTTGTATGATACCACCCTGTTATTTCCGATAGCCTCGAGTACATTTTACACTATTCAACCCAGCGATCTGGGCAATTGGATAACATTATCCTTTGCCGAATTTGTGATGACACCCGGGCAGTACATAGCAACTATTGAATCCTTTTCAGACTCTGTTTATGTGCACTTTGACCCAGATGCACCTCTTCCGTTGCCGCAAACCGCGTTTTATCTTGCCGATGATGGGAATTGGTATTACTCAACCAGTTATACGTATTTCGTGCGTATGAATACAAAGCGTCCGGTGTGTAACGCCAATATTGTAGTTACTACAACCAATTCGACTTGCGACTCATCAGATGCTATGGCTTATGTCGTTGCCTCTGGCGGGTTGATGCCTTATACCTATTCCTGGGACACGTCGCCTGTTCAGACCTCCGATACTGCAACTGGACTTGCTGCAGGAATCTATACGCTTACGGTCAATGATGGATTAGGGTGTTTCTACACAGAACAGGTTACGATAATCGATTCTGGAGCAGCGAACCTGACGCTAACATCCACAGCTGTAAGCTGTGCAGGATTAATGGATGGTACCGCCAGCGTAATGGTGAGCGGGGGACTTGGCCCATTTACTTACGTCTGGTCGAGCGGCTCATCTGACTCTATTGCGATCAACCTTGTTGGTGGAACATATGATGTCACAGTTCAGGGAGCCGACAACTGTATTTCCGTATCTTCAGTCGATGTAGTTGAACCAGATATGGCGGTTGTCTCAACATCAGCTACAGATATTAGCTGCGCCGGACTAGCTGATGGTACAGTGACTGCCAGTATAATTGGAGGAACAGCTCCATATACGTACGTTTGGTCAAACGCAGCTATGGGTACGTCCGTTACGGGTCTTGTGGCAGGGGTTTATGGAATCACTGTGGAAGACAATAATGGGTGTTTATCAATGTCGTCGGCAACAATATTGGAACCTGCGGTCCTTATTTTTGACACTACAGGAACGACACCAGACAACAACAACAACGCTGATGGATCAATCTCTACATCAGTGTCTGGCGGGACGGGAGCATATACGTACTCCTGGAATACAAGCCCTGTGCAGACTACCGCGAATGCTACTGGACTGGCGGCGGGAACCTACATGGGATTCGTAACTGATGAGAACGGTTGTCAAGATTCCGTTACGGCTACTATCGCACTTGTCATTGGAATCGCCGATACACCGACCAATTCAACCCTTAACATTTACCCAAATCCCACCACCGGAATGCTACACATTGAATTCAATGACGCAAGCGATGGTGCGGTGGAAATAGAGTTGTTCAATATTGTCGGAGAGCGTGTACTTAGTGAGTCAAGCAAATCGAATGATCTCCTCGTGGATTTGTCCAGGTTTAACACCGGGGTATATTTCCTGAAGGCGATTACTTCAGAAGGCGTATTGACACACAAGATTCTAAGGAATTAACCGTGTTGCTTTAACTTTTTAAGATAGCTGGCGGCAAATATAAAGTCGTTCAGCTCCTTATTATCAGAGTTCAAAATGTTCTTGTTGGATCCTTCCCACCACTTCTCACCTTTATAGATAAAGGCAATCTTATCACCAATTTCCATTACTGAGTTCATATCATGGGTGTTGATGATAGTGGTTATCTGAAACTCCTGTGTAATCTCACGGATAAGATTGTCAATAACGATGGCCGTTCTAGGATCTAATCCTGAATTAGGTTCATCACAAAGCAGGTACTTGGGTTTCATTGATATTGCCCTGGCAATAGCCACCCTCTTCTTCATTCCACCACTCAATTCTGCAGGAAAGAGATTATTGGCGTTGTCCAAATGCACACGGTCAAGGCAGAAATTAGCACGCTCTAACTTTTCCTCCTCTGACATATCGGTAAACATGGATAATGGGAACACAACATTTTCCTCAACTGTCAAAGAGTCAAACAGGGCGCCTCCCTGGAACATCATCCCGATCTCTTTCCTTATGCTCTTACGCTCCATTCCTTTCGACCCAGTCGTGCCTTGAGTGTCGGCGAAAACTCGATCGTCATACATTATCTGCCCCTCATCCACCTCATGTAACCCAACCATGCATTTCATCAACACGGTCTTTCCGGAACCGCTTTGCCCGATAATCAGATTGGTCTTCCCTTGTTCAAAAGTAATGCTCACACTCTTCAAAACTTTGGTGTCGCCAAATGACTTTGATATGTTGTTCGCTACAATCATCCCAAAAGTAGTTGCGTAATCAGAAGATTGAACAGTAGAATTGAAATACTACTGTAGACCACTGCCTGCGTACTTGACTTACCCACTTCCAGTGAACCGCCTTTTGTGTAGTATCCGCAATAGGACGACACAGAGACTATGATAAAGGCAAAGAAAACTGTCTTAATCAATGCGTAGGTGATGTTGAAGGGCTTGAAATCATACTGCAGACCATACACAAAATCAGAAGTCGTTATTACACCAGCGGACACGCCCACAAACCAGCCGCCCAAAATTGCCAACCCCATGCTGAGCACAACCAGAAAAGGAAAGATAAAAATAGCGGCAAGTAATTTCGGCAGAATAAGATATCCGGCTGAGTTTACACCCATAATCTCCAACGCATCAATCTGCTCAGTAACGCGCATGGTGCCAATTTCGGAAGCAATATGGGAACCTACCTTACCCGCCAATATCAAGGACAAGATCGTAGGTGAAAACTCTAATATTATTGATTCCCGTGCAGTAAACCCTATCAAATACAGAGGAATCCAGGCGGAATCAATGCCAAAGGCAGTTTGAATCACAATTACAGCACCCATAAACACGGACAGTATTGCAACAATACCCAGAGAATCAATGCCAAGAGAATCGATTTCTTTGATTGTTTGTTTAAAATAAATCGACGCCTTTTCTGGTTTATGAAAGACCTGTCGAATCATTAAAAAGAACAAACCGATATGTTTGAACACGTTCATCTTGATGTATCCAGCATTACCATACTAACGATTATACGTATCTTTGATTATATGAATTTCTGGTGTGAGACCAGAATTTGAAGCGCAAAACCACCGTTTACGAGTGAAATACACAAAAAGTTATAAAAAAGCTCTCGCAGCCCTTTCTCTGATAATGCTAGGATTGAGCATTACTGGATGTGGTCTCTTTACTAAAAAGAATAAATGTTTGGAGTGTCCAAAGTGGAGCAAGTATGAAAAAGCGCCTTGCGTACCTGATTGTAAAAGGTGCTAAGTCGCGCCGTCCCGTATTCGCCTAATTAGCGGTTTTCTTCTACGTTGAGTTTGGCAATAGCCTTGTCAATCATATAGGTGCCCTTACCATCCGTACCGATAATGTCGATCTTATCTAAAATCCCCTTGAACACCATTTCCTCCTCGTGTTGTTCAGCAACGTACCATTGAAGGAAGTTAAAGGTTGAATAGTCCTTTTCCTTCAGGCACAATTCAACCAGACTGTTAATTGACTTTGTATTTGCCTGCTCTTGACGTAGGGCTAGCATGAACACATCAACAATTGATTTGAACTTATTTGGGCTTTTAAGTATTTGAGGAGCATAAGCATGTCCCCCTGTTTCATTGATATAATGAAATAGTTTCAGCATATGCGCTCTTTCCTCTTCTGATTGGCGATACATAAATGTGGCCGCTCCATCAAACCCTTTCAATTGGCACCAGGAAGCCATTCCAAGATAGTAGTAAGACGCAAATCCCTCCTGGGCTATTTGTTTGTTGAGCGCAGCTTCAATCTTATTTGATAACATATGCTAAATATTTAATGAATGATGTGCTTATTGTCTAACAATGATATTAATTTTATTTCGATTTTCGCACCCTTAAAGTTGATTTGCACAGATAGGATTAGCCAATGTTGACCAAAATTGTAATTCCTTGTTTTACTCCTTACGTCCCTGCGCACAGTGTTGGAGCTTTAGGCAAATGGTTAAGTGTGCCGGGTACCCAACTCCGAATCACAAAACACCGATCCTCTAAACTTGGTGATTACAGGCCTTTAAATGGGGGTAAGCAACATCTTATCTCGGTCAACGGCAACCTTAATAAGTACGCCTTCTTAATTACTCTTGTGCATGAGATTGCGCATATGAACAATTACATTGCTTATCGGGGTAAGGTAAGGCCTCATGGGCAGGAATGGAAGGATGAATTCAAGCGCTTAATGGCAGAATTTGATCTGACCTCCATATTCCCAGATATATTGCTTCCTAAGATTGAATCCTACATGGCTAACCCCAAAGCATCGAGCAGCTCAGATATATCCCTGTCGCTTGCATTGAGGGAATTCGACGCAAAAAAGGAAAACCATGTAGTGCTATCCCAGATTGAAGAGGGCGCAATTTTCAATACGAGGAACGGTAGGGCTTTCGTTAGAGGGGCCAGGCAAAAAAAGCGCATTAAGTGCAAAGAGATGAAAACCGGACGCTTGTATTTGTTCAGTCCAATTGCCGAGGTTATACCGGCTTAACTTTCCGGTATTTACCTCTTCACAGCAGGCCAGCCACCTGAGGCAAAAAAGACGATTATTTTTATATCTTTGCCCAGATATAATCGCTGATTTTAAACGCTTCTTAAAATCCCACAAATAACCCAATGGCCAACGAAACCGTCAGTGTAGATAAAGAGCTCATGCTCTCAGATATGGCAGAGAATCTGGTGCCCTCGGAAATTATCAAGTTGGCAAATGAGGTAAATGAAAAAAGCAAGAACGGAGAGCATATCTTCAATCTTACAATAGGTGATTTTGACCCTTCCCTCTTTCCGATTCCGGAGGTGCTCAAAGATGAAATTATCAAGGCCTACGAAGCTGGGCAGACCAATTATCCCACCTCTAACGGAATGATGGAGTTAAGGAGGGCGGTTTCCGGCTATCTGTTCAAGCACGGAGGCATCGAGTACAACGAAAATCAAATATTGATAGCTGGAGGAGGGCGTCCACTGATTTACGCTGCATATCAGGCAGTAGTTGATCCCGGTGATTCTGTAATCTTCCCGGTACCTTCATGGAATAACAACCACTACAGCCATATCTCCGGTGCAAAGCAGATCCCCATTCGTACGGAAGCGGAGAATAACTTCATGCTTCGCCCGGAAGATTTGAAGTCTCATATTGAAGAAGCCAGTCTGGTCGCTGTTTGTTCGCCACTAAATCCAACTGGAACCGTATTCAGCAAAGAGGGGCTCACAGACATTTGCAAAATTATTCTCGAAGAGAACATTAGAAGAGCAGGTGTTAGAAAACCTGTGTATCTGCTCTATGATCAAATCTATTGGCAGCTGACATTTGGGGAAACAGTGCACTACAATCCAGTTGGGTTAGTGCCTGCGATGAAGGATTACACGGTATTCATAGATGGTATGTCAAAAGCATTTGCCGCTACTGGGGTAAGAATTGGATGGGGTTTCGGGCCGCAAAAAGTTATGGACAAAATGAAGGCAATCATTAGCCACCTCGGTGCCTGGTCGCCAAGAGCAGAACAGATAGCAACAGCGGCATTCCTGAATAAGGATGAAGCAGTTGACACTTATCTTCATGGGTTCAGAAGCCGGGTTGAAGATAGACTTAATGGGTTCTTCAAGGGATTCAAAACACTAAAATCTCTGGGCTATAATGTCGATGCTATTAGCCCACAAGCCGCGATGTACCTCACAGTAAAGATCGATTTAAGGGGCATGCGTACCAAAGAAGGAACAGAATTGACCAGTATGGAAGATGTAACACAATATTTATTGAATGAAGCTAAGGTTGCTTTGGTGCCATTTTACGCATTTGGGACCGAACGCAATTCACCTTGGTATCGATTGTCAATAGGCACCGCTTCTATTAGCGATATTGACCGGTTCTTTGAAAACTTACAGAGTGCTCTCTCTGAGCTTTCATAATCCAGGTTTCCATAGTATCTATTAATGAAAAACAACTATTGTATAATTATGGCTGGAGGGATAGGCAGCCGCTTTTGGCCTATGAGCACCTCCGAGAAGCCAAAGCAGTTTCTCGACATTCTAGGTGTGGGGAGAACCTTGATTCAGCATACGTACGATCGCTTTGCCAATATCTGCCCAAAGGAGAATGTCTATGTTGTAACCAATGAAGCCTACAAGGACCTCATCATCGAACAACTACAAATTAATCCTGAGCAAGTCATTGCTGAGCCATTGAGGCGCAATACGGCACCCTGCATTGCTTATGCGAGTTTTAAGATTGCGCAGATCAATCCGGAGGCTAATTTGATAGTTGCCCCATCCGACCATTTAATTCTTGACCAACCTGGTTATGAGAATGTTATAGAACTTGCGCTTAACCAGGCAATGAAGGAAGACTGTCTTATCACATTGGGCATCAAGCCCAGCAGGCCTGACACGGGATATGGATATATTCAATTTACTGATGCCAACAAGGATGAAAATGGCCGGATCAAAAAAGTAAAAACATTTACTGAAAAGCCCGACTTAGAGCTGGCCAAAGAGTTTTTGGCAAGTGGCGATTTTTATTGGAATGGAGGCATATTTGTGTGGACTGCCAGGAGTATTATGAACGCACTTGAGGGTTTGCTGCCTGAAGTTTATAATCTCTTTAAGAAAGGCGAAGGAAAATACAACACGGCCGAAGAATTGGATTTCATCGCTGACACCTACGAGCGTTGCAAGAACATCTCCATTGACTATGGAGTTATGGAAAAGGCGGAGAACGTATATGTTGTACTATCAGATTTTGGCTGGTCAGACCTGGGAACATGGGGTTCTCTCTACGATAGCCTTCCCAAGCAAGAAGATGGAAATGCTGTGATCGGGAAAAAGGTTTTTATGTATGAATCCAAAAACTGTATCGTGAATATGCCAGAGGATAAGCTGGTCATATTACAAGGGCTTGACGACTATATCGTTGTCGAGTCTAACGATACGCTGTTGGTATGTAAAAAGTCCGACGAGCAGAAGATCCGGGAAATGGTCAACGATGTTAACGGTAACGTCTAAAGTGCATGGCATGCTAGCCGATCATTTTCTTAGGGTCCACCCATTTATCAAACTCTTCTTCCGTCAGATAGCCGAGACCCAGAGCTTCCTCTTTTAGTGTAGTCCCATTCTTATAGGCCAGTTTTGCAATCTCCGCCGCTTTTTCGTACCCGATATGCGTGTTTAAGGCAGTAACCAGCATCAGTGAGTTTTGTAAGTTCTCCTTGATCGCCTCGTGGTTGGGCTCAATTCCCTTTGCGCAATTGTCGTTAAAAGAAACGCATACATCTCCTATCAACCTCGCTGACATCAGTATATTGAAGATCATCACCGGTTTAAATACATTGAGCTCAAAATGGCCGCTCATTCCTCCTATAGTTACCGCAGCATCATTGCCTACCACCTGGGCACATACCATGGTCATTGCCTCGCATTGCGTTGGATTTACCTTGCCCGGCATAATAGAAGAACCTGGCTCATTAGCTGGAATAATCAACTCCCCAACTCCACATCGGGGACCAGACGCCAGAAGGCGTACATCATTTGCGATTTTCATCATGCTCACTGCCAATTGCTTTAAGGCCCCAGAGGATTCCACAATCGCATCATGGGCGGCCAGTGCTTCAAACTTGTTACCGGCCGAAGTGAACGGCAAGCCTGTTAGATCAGCAATGTGTCCGGCTACCTTGTCTGCATACCCTTCCGGAGTATTGATGCCAGTTCCTACAGCCGTACCTCCCAACGCCAATTCTGCCAAATGTGGCAGGGTATTTTCGAGGGCATGTATTCCGTGATCCAGTTGGGAAACATATCCTGAAAACTCCTGGCCCAGCGTTAGCGGAGTAGCATCCATCAAGTGAGTTCTCCCGATCTTGACAACATCAGCAAAGGCCTTTGCCTTATCATCCAAAGTGTTTCGCAGCTTCTTAACCCCTGGGATAGTGGTTTCAATTATCATCTTGTATGCAGCAATGTGCATAGCGGTTGGAAAGGTGTCGTTTGAAGATTGAGACTTGTTAACGTCATCGTTGGCATGAATGAGTTTCTCTCCTTTTCCCAGTTCATTGCCCTGCAATGCGTGCGCCCTATTGGCAATCACCTCATTGGCATTCATGTTAGACTGCGTCCCTGAGCCCGTCTGCCATACCACCAACGGAAAGTTGTCGTTCAGCTTCCCTTCCAAAATCTCGTCACAAACCTGGCTGATCAAACTTGCTTTTTGTTTATCTAAAACCCCAAGCTCTTGATTGGTAATTGCAGCTGCCTTTTTCAACAAGGCAAACCCCCGTATAACTTCTATGGGCATTTGCTGGCCACCTATCTTGAAATTGTTTCTCGATCTCTCCGTTTGAGCGCCCCAATATTTATCTGCCGGGACCTCTACTTCGCCCATCGTGTCTTTTTCTATTCGATATTCCATTGAAGAATAATTATGCCGTCCCAGGGTGCTTGCATTATAATAATCTGTTTACATTTTCAGGAGGCCTGCCAATAATAGCCTTATTTCCCTTCACCACAATGGGTCGCTCGATAAGGACCGGGTTTTCGACCATTGCATTGATCCAGGCTTGATCCGAAAGCTTCTTGTCTTTGTACTCCTCCTTGAATAGTTTTTCACTTTTACGCAATACCTGTTCTGGCTTTAAGTTCAATTTGGACAGTATTACGGAAAGATCGTTTGCAGATGGAGTGTCCTTTAGATACTCAATTATTTTCACGTTAGCACCGCTATCAGTGATGATCGCAAGAGTCTCTCTGCTCTTCCTGCACCTCGGGTTATGGTAGATCTTCATTATCTCTGCTTGCTTCCATGTTGGTTTAATGGTATAAAAGTAGGCAATTTAATCGCTTACCCTTCCAAATTCCATCAGGTATGCTTTAATAAAGTCATCAATCTCGCCATCCATTACGGCCTGAATATCAGAGGTCTCAACATTGGTTCGAATATCCTTTACCAACTGATATGGTTGCATCACATAATTTCTAATCTGGGACCCCCACTCTATCTTTTTCTTGTCACCCTCTATCTTGTCTCTCTTCGCTTGCTGTTCCCTCATCTCCAATTCGTATAACTGAGATTTTAACAAGCGCATGGCCTTGGCCTTGTTGTCAATTTGAGATCTCGATTCTGAATTTTCAATAATAATTCCCGATGGCCCGTGTTTAAGTCGTACGGCTGTTTCTATTTTATTTACACCCTGTCCACCTGCCCCACCAGATCGATATGTGTCCCAGGAAATATCTGCTGGATTGATCTCAATCTCAATGCTATCGTCAACGAGGGGATACACAAATACAGAAGCGAAAGAGGTGTGTCTCTTTTTGTTTGAGTCAAATGGCGATATACGTACAAGTCTGTGAACGCCATTTTCCCCTTTCAGATACCCAAAGGCAAAGTCTCCGTCAATTTCCAAAGTGACCGACTTTATGCCGGCTCCATCTCCAGGCTGGTGATCCAGGGTAGTTATCTTGAAGCCTCTCTTCTCTCCCCACATTGCGTACATGCGCAATAGCATATCCGCCCAATCCTGGCTCTCTGTACCTCCAGCGCCTGAGTTAATCTGTAATACAGCATTCATGTTGTCCTCTTCACCCGACAACATATTTTTGAACTCCAGATTTTCAATGAGCTTTAGTGCTTGCGCATATTGATCTTCAACTTCCTGATCCGATGCCTCACCTTCAGCACTAAAATCAACGAGTACAGAAAGGTCATCATACGCTGAGGTGGACTCCTGATATGCAGTGGTCCAGACTTTCTTCTTGCTTATCATTTTCAGAAAGGCCTCTGCCTTCTTGGGATCATCCCAAAAGTTCTGCGCTTCTGTGAGTTTTTCATCCTCACTAATCGCTTTAAGTTTACTCTCAATGTCAAAGATGCCTCCTCAGCGCGTCCAGGCGCTCCTTCAGATCATTGAGTTGGGCAGTAGAGATCATTGAAGGTCCTATAAAATTAATAAAGTATTATCCTGGTGGCTGCACTGTGCGCCTTCCCACCAATTCGAATAAAATACATGCCCGGCCCCAGGGCCGAAATATCATAGCGTATTGATGGGCCGGTGATCGCCCTCTTAGAGACCAAAGACCCCACGCTATTGTATAATTCAATCTGTTCATATTTCGCAAAATCCGCAATCCGCAATTCAAACCGGCCATCATTAGGAGAGGGAACAACACTGATATCCCTGCCCCCAACCTCCTCAGAGACACCCACCCCACATGGATCCTGATACCCTATAGCCGCAATGGTAAAGGTGTAGGTCTGTTCTAATGTGTCTGGGCCTTCCGGATAGAAAATAGGAGATAAGACGTCTCCTTGATCGCCGTAAATATTGTAGTTGGTCACGTCGCAAACGTAGGTTCCAATGGAGCTTGCACTTGCACCGTTAATGGTATAAGTATTCGCGTTTGCTCCAGGAATATCAATGCCGTCCAGTGTCCATTGATAAAGTAACGGGTCACTACTTCCCACGCTTAAAGTGAGGGTGTCACCAGCACACAAAGCCGTATCAACAAGAGGTCCTGGTTGAATACCCGGATAGACAAAGCGCCCCAACACGGTACGGTGGTCTGAGAAATCAAAAATGCCCCACATCACGCTATCAACACTTCTAAAGGTAATCACCTTATTATACGACTCTATCGGGTGCAAATGATCTGCCTGGCCCCAAACATGGTCGATAATTCTTCCTGTGTCAGCATATGAAAATGTAGATTCAAAATACCCGGTATGTAGGGGAATAATGGGATTTGTATTGCTTCTAAGGGAATCGTACTCGAGACCGTCCTTTGGACCAGTATTTAAATCCCCTGTAAAAATTACAGCCTCGTCTGCCGGAATTGACAGAGTATCCATAAAATTTGCGATCTCTCCATACTGTTCTATCCTGTATTGCACATCCGCTGCTGAACCTCCTGCCTCCATATGCGTTCCGAATATGTGATACAGTTTCCCCAGTTTGTTTACCCGTGCATATTTCACCCCTTTGCTTGCCAAACAATCGAAGGCGCCGTTGTTGGAGCAGTTTGCGTATTTGATTTCCTCCTCTGTTTCTATTGGCCATCTACTGTAAATAAGCACTCCTCCATTGGTTGGTGAGGTGATATACGATAATGCCGTATCGTTCAGCACCGCTGTGTAATGAGGAAACCCAACCGCCAACATGCCCGGCGTCAAATCATTGATTCTGGTCATGTCTTCAAAAACTTCTTCAAGCACGACAACATCCTGATAGGGAGAAATCAATTCAGGAAAATAAGTGGCCCTTTCAAAGAAATTGAATGAAACTATAGGAGTCATCTGTATGTTATAGGTCATGACATTGATGACATTTGGGTTGTTCAAATCAGTGGAGTCTATGCTATAGATAAAGTCTTCCTGTATAGCGAAAAGCACATCGTCATCATTGTCCACTATATCCGGTATCCTTTTAAACTTGAAGATAAAGGGATCCCCTTGCACCGTGAATGTTGCACCGTGAAAATTGAGGTCATCGAACCAGGCTAGATCAAAACCGTTACCTGCTCCCGAGTGAAAAACTTCATAGCCGGCATTTCCCATGGTAACCCGCATCTGAATGATAATCGTGTCACTTGAATTTGTTAGAATGCCATCAAAATCAACTGTATCACCAGAGCTCATGATCGTATCAGGTTCAAACTCCAACATCGCCATTTCATTAGCGTAAGCGGTAAGCAAGGTACTCATTACTGTGTATTGGCTGGTGTTCAGAGTAATATTGCCAGATTGAACCACCTGAAAACCATAGTCCAGTGCCGTGTTATTTTGCATAGTTATTAAGTGCTGTCCAATCACATTCGTTGAACACATTAAAGCAATCGACACAAGTATTATTATCGGCCTGGTTATCATGTTAATTGAGAAGGGATAAAGTTAATGAATCATCGGGAAGGCTTATCTACTTTTTTAACAAGCTGCCACACAAGATCTGGTTCGTATCCTTTTTGAATACAGTAGTTGCCGGTTTTCTGATCAATAACCGCTTGCTTACCCGGTGCAAGAGTCTTGCGCTTTTTGGCAATAAGGAACTCCAGGGTGCTGAGGTAATCAGTATTACTGATCTCTTTAAGGCCCTGTTCGATACAATATTCGGTCAGGCCACGTTTCCTGAGTTCAAGAATAATCCTGTTCCGACCCCAACGTTTTTGCCTAAACTTGCCACTTGCATAGAGTTGCGCGAAGCGCTCTTCATTTACGAACCCCAAGCCTATCAGCTCGGCTAGAACCTCCTCTGATTGATCAGAAGAAGCACCTAAATCCAGCAGTTTCTTTCTGACCTCCTGATGGCAGCGATCTCTATACGCACAAAAGCGCGACGCCTTGGTTAACAGTAGCTTATTATCTGGTAAATTCCCCATTTGTCGAATTAGTGGTAGCTTGAGAGCAAATCTGACTAGTTTTAGATTTCTCTAGATTTTTCAGGTTCCTAAATTATGAAAAACAAGGGTGCCTTTATCTTGCTCTTTTTAGCAAATTCCATTTCTGGAGTCGCGCAAGGGATCTGCATGATCGCGATTCCCTGGCACATCACGTCTACTCTAAATATGCCTACATTGTTTGGAACGCTTTACGCCTCCCTCACTTTTATGGCGCTGTTCTGGGGATTATTAGTGGGGACGCTGATTGATAAATACAATCGAAAAACGATCTTTCTCTCCATTTGTGCGGTTGGTGGAGCAGTGTTACTGTCCACTGCTCTCTTAGGATTTTATAAGGACGGACTGCATTACGGATATGCAGCCTTAGTGTTTGGATTGACATACTTTATATACTCTGTACACTACCCCGCCCTCTATGCATTTGCCCAGGAGATCTCTGAACCTAAAAACTATAGGCGTATCACCTCCTATATTGAGATACAGGGGCAGTTTACCAACATGCTAGGAGGAGCTTGCGCTGCCCTTCTCCTGACAGGCATCAGTTCTGGCCCTAAAGAAGTCATGGGATATCTATTTGAATTGCCATTCTCGATTGAAAAATGGGATCTCCATCAGATCTTCTTGCTCGATGGCATCACCTATGTCATTGCATTTTTATTGATCTCGTTCATGAAATACGAGAGTATCGCTGACCCTGAACGGGACACAGGAACAATCCTGGAGCGTATTATGCTCGGATTCAGCTACTTAAGAAACAATAAGGTTGTTTTCATCTTTGGTATTGCCTCGTTCACAGTATTTGTCACGGTATTGATTGTAGGCTTTTATTTGACTCCTATTTATGTCACCAAGCACTTGCACGGTGGCGGGGGAGTATACGCCACTGCAGATATGTTCTTCGCCTTTGGGGCCATTCTGGCCGGTGCAGGAATTCACTGGGTCTTCCACAGACTTAACTCTGTTCAAACAATTCTCTTTTTATCAACCATGACGGCTGGCATCTACTTCTTCTTTATGTACAATACAAATATTCCTATTTTCTATGCTGCAATGCTCCTGTTAGGCATGAGTAATGCAGGCATACGCATTACGCGTGTAACCTATCTCTTCAAACACATTCCAAATGCTGTGATCGGAAGAGCAACAAGTATTTTTGGAATGACCAACGTTTTCTTGAGGGTGTCATTCATCTCATTGTTTACCATTCCGTTTTTTGTGGAAGGCAACAATATCATCTACCCATTCCTAATATTGGGAGTGTTGATTCTAATCTTTAACGTGCCTTTAATAATTTACTACAAAGCCATCGAGAAAGACAACCATTAGGTCTTAATCTGCTCGTTCCTATTATTAAAGTACTTGACTTCCAGCAGGTGGTGAGACGGTTCGGCTTTTACCTTGATGCTCTTTTTATACTTCGATCTCCATTTACCAGCAAGAGATGACATGAAACCGCGATTCAAATACGCTTCAATGAATGGATGAACATCGACTCTGAGGCCATTCTCATTTTGCTCATTGAGCAGGTAGCTTACATTTCTTTCAATGTCGTCAATAACCAGCTCACTGGGCTGAATTTCGCCGGTGCCTTTGCAGGTAGGACATTTTTCAGCAATCGCAATATTCATCTCAGGGCGAACCCGCTGTCGTGTAATCTGTATAAGTCCAAATCGACTAGGGGGTAATATCTTGTGTTTTGCCTTATCTCGGCTCATCATTTTCTTCATTTTCTCGTAGAGCTTTTTACGGTTCTCCGCCTTATACATATCGATGAAATCCACAACGATGATTCCACCCATATCCCTTAGCCTCAATTGACGTGCAATCTCTTCTGCGGCATCTAAGTTGACCGCAAGTGCATTGGCCTCCTGGTCATTATCCGCATTAGACCTGCTCCCACTATTCACATCGATAACGTGTAACGCTTCCGTATGTTCAATAACCAGATATGCACGGCTTTTCATTGTGACAAACTTCCCAAACGAAGATTTGATTTGCTTATCTACCCCAAAATGATCAAAGATGGTTGTCTTGCCCGTATAGTACTTAACGATCTTCTCTTGCTCTGGTGAGATAGACCGGATATACTCTTTTACCTGCTCGTATTGCTCTTTATCATTTATAAAAATGCTGGTAAATGAGGCATTCAGCATGTCACGTAAGATAGCTGAAGTACGGTTTATCTCTCCCAATACTTTTTGAGGTGGCTTGGCGGTTTTCAGCTGTGAATAGGCGCTTTTCCAACGTTCAACCAAATCGCTTAGATCTGTATTGAGTTCTGCCACCTTTTTGTTTTCCGCAACTGTTCGAATAATGACCCCGAAATTCTTCGGTTTAATACTCTGAATGAGCCGTTTTAACCTATTGCGCTCTTGAGCACTGGCTATCTTCTGGGAAATAGAGATTTTGTCAGTAAATGGTATCAAGACCAGGAATCTGCCCGCCAGAGATAGCTCGCATCCAATCCTGGGCCCTTTTGTGGAAATTGGTTCCTTGACTATTTGAACCAGTACATTTTGCTTGCTTGCAAGCACATTGCTAATCTTCCCATTCTTATCAATATCCTTCTCAAACTTCATCCCCTCGAACAAGGGCCCAATCTGCTGATTGGAGAGTCCGCTCTTCACGAACTTGTTGAGAGATTTATATTGAGCGCCGAGGTCAAGATAATGAAGAAAAGCATCCTTCTCGTAACCAACATCTACAAAAGCCGCGTTAAGGCCGGCCATTACCTTCTTGACTCTGCCAAGATACAGATCCCCAACAGAGAATTGTGCATCTCCATCGTCGCTGTTTAGTTCTACTAGTTTGCGGTCTTCAAGCAACGCAAGCGTTACACCTGAACCGGTAGTAGAATCTATAAATAGATCTTTATTCACTACAAGTGGTTTTTACTTGTATGCCAAATCGGTCAAGTTCGGCCTACCCGAAACAGGGTGCTTTCAAACTCGATCAAAGAGAGGTGAACTGATAATTTGTATTAGAAATAAAAGGAAGAAAGATTCATTAGAGCATCGATTACGCTTTCTTCTTGTGACGATTCTTTTTCAAGCGCTTCTTGCGCTTATGAGTCGCCATCTTATGTCTTTTTCTCTTTTTACCGCTTGGCATAACAAACGTGTTATATATTATTTAATTCGTTAATAATATCATCGACCTGACTTTGTATACCTTCATCTTCTATCATGGTCTTATACTTAGTCATTGATCCGATGATCATATCTATTTTGCCCTCTCGGGCATATACTTGCGCCAAAAACTTAGCAGCGCCTTCATCTTTTTGCTCAGCATTCAAAACTTGTTGAAAACGATCAAACGCTTTTTCGTATTGCCCTGATACTACCGAGAATACTGCGAGCGCTAAATTCGCTTTTACATTGCCAGGCTCTTTCTCTAAAACCTGCCTCAACATCATAATGCCTTGCATAGGGGCTTCGCTCTGCAAAACGGAACTAATACCCTCTGTTATCTGCATTTCTAAGGTCTCCTCAGCGCCTTCAACATCTACCTTCTGATTGTCTGCATCAAACGGCACTGTTTTCGGAAGGACTACTATTACAGCAGCCAGTGCCAATGCACTAATTACGGCAATAACCTGTCCTTTTGATGATGAGATCATATTAGCAACCCTGCAAGGCTACTATACCGGTACACTTTTTTTCACTTTAGACACGAAGGTCTTAGCCGGCTTAAATGCAGGTATATTATGAGCTGGAATGATCAGTGTCGTATTCTGAGAAATATTCCTCCCGGTTTTTTCCGCTCTTTTTTTAACTATAAAACTCCCAAATCCCCTGAGATAAACGTTTTTTCCACTCGCCATTGCACCCTTTACTTCGTTCATAAATGCTTCTACAGTTACCTGTACTGCGATTTTTTCAATTCCCGTCTTCAAAGAGATCTCGTTAACGATATCTGCCTTAGTCATACTATCCTTTTTTATTGAGTAATTTTAATGGGTGCAAATATACATTTTAATATTAAACCTTGCGGTGCGTCGCCAAAGGCTTTGGCCAATGGAGACCGGTCAGGTAAGCCTGGAAGAGCGGCCAGCAGGTCCGGAGCAACACACCTAATATGTGGTTTTCAAATCAACTTCTGAAATGGTATGGTGCCAACAAGAGAAGTCTTCCCTGGCGCCAGACCAAAGACCCATATTGCATATGGATCTCCGAAGTTATCCTACAACAAACGAGGGTTGACCAGGGGCTCCCATACTATGAGTCATTCTTGAAAAAGTTTCCTGATATAGAGAGCCTTGCAGCCGCTGACGAAAAGGAAGTTCTTAAATCCTGGCAGGGACTTGGGTACTATTCGAGAGCGCGTAACTTGCATTTTGCGGCCAAAACAATTATTGATAGTGGAGGCAGGTTCCCTGAGACGTTTGAGGAGATTATCAAATTAAAAGGAATTGGCGAGTACACGGCTGCGGCCATCTCCTCCATATGTTTTAGTGAACCCAATGCTGTTATTGACGGCAATGTGTATCGGGTACTCTCCCGATTTAATGGCTTGGGCGTCGCCATTGATTCATGTAAGGGCAAGAAACTCTTTTCATCCATCGCCAATGACGTAATGGACAAGTCAAATCCCGGCGATTACAACCAGGCGATTATGGAATTTGGGGCATTGCAGTGTAAGTCCTCCAATCCAGACTGTGAGTCTTGCATCATTAAGTCAAGGTGTGCTGCGCATGAAACAGGAACAGTGGATTCATATCCCGTCAAGACAAAGAAGGTAAAGCAGAGAGCACGATACTTTAATTACATTGTAATTGAGGGTGACAGAGGTTGTTTTTATCAAAAAAGATCCGCAAAGGACATCTGGCAAAACATGTATGAGCCCTTACTCATCGAATCAAATAAACACCTGGGGCGGAATGGCATTCTCAAAAGTGAGGAGTGGCTCCACGTTTTCGGAAATCAAGAAGATGTAAAACTAGTTCCATCTGCAAGCTTAGAGCACAGACTCACTCATCAAACCATCAAAGCTAGATTTTGGAAGGCACAAACAAATTCCTGTTCAATGAACACTAAGTCACCATTAGAAGAGTTTGCTCAAGAGGATCTCAAGGAAATTCCAATCCCCAGATTAATCGAAAAGTATTTGGAATTGAGCGGTTAGCATAAGGCTCCTAAATTCCGAACCTTTCCCTCTAAGATTCGTAACTTTGTTGACAAGGCTGATACATTTTCACCCTCGTATTCTATAATTCACAAAAATGTCAGGAGTAAACAAGGTAATTTTGATTGGAAATCTGGGTAAAGACCCAGAGATAAAATATCTCGAGAGCAAGGTGCCCGTCGCCAATTTCACGCTAGCCACGAATTCCACATGGAAAGATAAAGACGGCATCAAGCAAGAACACACCGAGTGGCACAATATTGTACTCTGGAGAGGATTGGCCGAACTATCAGAGAAGTATCTTCACAAAGGGGACAAAGTCTACATTGAGGGCCGTCTTAAAACACGTTCCTGGGAGGATAAAGACAATGTGAAGAGGTATACCACTGAGATTGTGGCTGAAAACATGACCATGCTATCAGGAAAAAGAGCAGAAGAAACTCCAGTTCCAGATGACCAGGAACAGAACGCACCTGCAAGCATTCCTGATCTTGGCAAGCCGGTTGATGATTTGCCATTCTAGCAGTATTCTGCTATATTTATTTTATATGATAACCTTTCTATTAATATTACCTCATCTGATATCTCGAATTCAAATACTCAAATTTGGAAGAGGCAGGAAGTAGTGGTGAGCCGGCATATTGGCTCCTCTTTAGCACGATAAATATCGTTCAATTGCTTACGCCAGGGGTAATTATTGCCCTTCTATCAGTAGGAATATTGTTATTTTTCTCTGCACTCATCTCAGGGGCCGAGGTTGCATTTTTCTCTATCAACACAGCATTAAAAGAGGAGCTCGAAAGAGGCGGGGGACGCAGATACAAATTAGTTCTTAACTTATTGGAAAGGAAGGAGAGACTCCTGGCTACTATCCTAATAGCCAATAATTTTATCAATGTTGCCATCGTGGTCATCTCAACATACATCAATGTCAAACTCTTTTCTTTTGCGGATAATCCTGCATTGAACTTTGTTATACAGGTGGTCGCTGTGACTTTCCTCATCCTTCTTTTTGGAGAGGTCATCCCGAAAGTCTATGCCCGACAAAATCCCCTCAAGCTGGCAGGCATAACTGCATATCCCGTCTATTATCTCAGAAAAGTGTTTTGGTATTTAGCATCGCTTCTGGTATTCACCACTCGCTTTATTCGAAAAAGGATTAAGCTGAAACAGCACAACATATCAGTTGATGAGTTACAGGACGCGCTTGAGCTAACTGATGAAAACACACTTGAAGAAGAGGACATTCTAAAGGGTATTGTCAAGTTTGGGAGCACAGATGTGAAGCAGATTATGAAACCTCGAACGAATGTTGTTGCTATAGCACAGGAGACTGAATATAATGATCTGATCAAAACCATTGTTGACTTCGGATTTTCAAGATTACCTGTTTACGGGGAGACGCTGGACAATGTTAAGGGAGTGTTGTATATCAAGGATCTCTTGCCTGGGCTGAAGCTCAACTCAGAATCTGACCCTGCTGTTTCTTTTGCTGGTTCTCCCAATGGTGATTGGCAATCCCTCATCAGAACTCCGTTCTTCGTTCCAGAGAACAAAAAGATTGATGACCTCCTGAAAGAATTTAAGGAACGGAAGATTCACCTGGCAATTGTTGTTGATGAATATGGGGGTACATCGGGAATTGTTACACTTGAAGATATAATTGAAGAAATTGTTGGGGAGATCTCCGACGAGTATGACGATGATGAGTTGGCGTATTCCAAGTTGGATGAATTGAACTTCGTATTTGATGGCAAAACAGCACTCAATGACATTTATCGCGCACTGGATATCGATGGAACCGCGTTTGAAGACGCCAAGGGCGAATCGGATTCTTTGGCGGGATTCATTATCGAGCTAGAGGGTAAGATCCCCAAGAAAAATGACAAGGTGACGTTTGAGAACTACCTTTTTACAATTGAAGCGGCCAACCGAAGGAGAGTGGAGCGCGTTAAAGTTACTATCTTGCAAACCAATGAAGAATCTGAGAATCCCGAGAGTTAGCTGGCTTTTCTTGTTGATAATTTTGACCATTGGATGTGATGATGCATTTACACCGCGCCCCTGGGGGTACTTTAGAATTGACCTTCCAGAAAAGACATATCGCACTTTTGAATCTGATTGCCCTTTCAGTTTTGAGTATCCTGAGTATTCGGTGGTAGTAGAGCACAGGAGCCGTACCTCCATGCCGTGTTGGTACAACCTGGAGTTCCCGGAATTTCAAGGGCGGCTATATCTTACCTACCACGCTATTCTGAAACAGGGAGAAATCAACGAAAATAAGGCGCCAGTTGAAAAATATCAGGAGGATGCGCGCAAATTTGCGATGGGGCATTCGGTGAAGGCAAGTGCTATTGATGAAGAACTTATAGCCAACAAAGAAGAATCGATTTACGGAATTGTATATCACATCAAGGGTATGAATACGGCATCCAGTCTGCAATTTTATTTGACCGATAGCACTGATCATTTTTTTCGGGGGGCTCTCTATTTTGACACAGCTCCTCAGAACGATTCGCTTGCTCCCGTCATTGACTTCATCACCGAAGATGTGTTCAGGTTTATTGAAACATTCAAATGGGAAACGTCCGTCCCCGAAGCTTAGGTTCTGCCTAAGCTGTCTTTATCCTATTGAGAAAGTAAACTGTCGAGGCGAACAACATCATCGCTCCGGCCTGGTGCATTACCGCAATTGGGATCGGCACTCCCAAGATTAGGGTAAGGACTCCCAAGGTGAATTGAATTACTGCCGCTCCTACGATCATCCACAATCCTCTTTCTTGAGCCTTGCTCAGCTCACCCCTAGATCTTAACGCCCACAACCAGCCTACTACAGATAATATTGCGAATGCCAAGCACCTATGCACGAACTGTACACCCGCCAGGCCTTCTGTAAAGTTACGCCACCACGGTTCCAATGAAGTTACCGCTTGCGGAATCCAGGATTCTCCCATTTGAGGGAACGTGTTGAATATGTATCCAGCTTTCAGGCCAGCTACAAATGCACCGTAAATAGTCTGAAGCAGGATTAAACCAAAAAGGAGTTTAGCGACCTTCCCTACAATGGCTGGAACTGCCTGAGATTCCTGATCTTCAGCCAGTCTGAATGCTACCCATAGGATATACCCCAATAGAACTGTGGCTGTTATCAGATGGGCAGCCAAACGATAATGGCTGACATGCGGGTTGTCAATCAATCCACTTGCCACCATAAACCAACCCAGAAACGCCTGAAATCCCCCAAGTAAGAACATTGCCAGCAGCTGCATGGTAAGCTTGGGCTCAAGCCACTTCCCAATCAGGAAAAAGACAAATGGAATAAGGAATACAATTCCGATCAATCTTCCCAACATGCGGTGGGAATACTCCCACCAGAAAATTCCTTTGAAATCCTCGAGTGTAAACCCGGAGTTGATTTGCTGGTATTCGGGAAATGCCTGGTATTTGGCAAAGGTCTCCTGCCAATCCGCATCTGATAGCGGAGGTATGCTTCCCATGATCAGTTTCCACTCTACCATAGACAACCCAGAATGGGTGAGCCTGGTAATACCACCGATGACTATCATGGCAAACACCAGAAACGCTCCGGTGTATAACCAGATCAAAATGGGCTTCTTGTGCTCTTCAGCTATCATAAAAGCGAAATTACTAATCTTAGCCACCCATCTGCAGCACAATATGGATATTTCCGATCCCAGTATCTATTATGACGCCACCCATCTTTATCCTCCATGAGATCTAAGCTCCTACTGGTGCGGGATTCGGTGGACAATTTAGAATTCGACTGACAGGGAAGATCAGCACAAAATGGTTTGCCGATCGTATTAGAACTGAACTGAGATGGCGGCTCCTTAGGGTACGTAATGGATACTGCAAATGCCAAAAGCGCGCAGACCTTTAGACTTCCTAGCCCATCTACTTTCATATGGAAGTGTATTTTTTCCCTAACTTCGCCTGACCATTCTTCATGATTAAATCACATCAGGTGAATTCCAGACTAATTGCATTCGCGTTATTACTATCTGTGAGTGTTGGCAGCACATTGGCTCAGCCAGTAGTTACAAGAGGACCATATCTAAATCTTGGAACCACCACCAGCATGGTTGTCCGATGGAGAACAGATGTTGGTGCTGATTCAAAGATCTGGTATGGCACTACTCTGGATACAACTTCCATGACGAGCATGGGTACAGCATCGTCAGTGACCGATCACGAAATGAATGTCACAGGACTTACTGCAAATACAAAGTACTTTTACGCGATTGGAACTACCTCGATCATGTTAGCTGGAGCAGATAGTGGTCATTATTTTGTAACATCTCCTCCGGCAGGCACAAAGCAACCAATACGGATCTGGGCCATTGGCGATTTTGGTGAAGGAAACACGAACCAGGCAGCTGTTAGGGATGCATTTAAAGAGTTTACCGGTGATGGACATGCCGATGTGTGGGTATGGCTAGGAGACAATGCGTATGACGATGGGCTCGATAGTGAGTATCAAACCAACACATTTGATATGTATCCGGAAATATTCACAAACACAGTCGTATGGCCCGCACTAGGCAACCACGATTATGGGTCGCTCCATCCGCTTATTCTTTCGCAACCCGATGCATATTTGGATGCATTTACATTACCCACTGCGGGAGAAGCGGGTGGAACAGCCAGTGGAAACGAAGGGTATTATTCATACGATATTGGTAATGTACATTTCGTGTGTTTGAATTCAGAAAACTATACTTGGTCGGGCTTTCCTCCTGCTATAACTATTACACATGATCCAGCGATGACCACATGGCTTCAAAATGATCTGGCCGCTAACAACAGTGATTGGCTTATCGCATATTTTCATGCTACGCCCTATGCTGATGGAACGCATAGCGAGAATTACTCGGGTTCAGACCCTATTGCAATTGTAGATGGTATTATCATGCGGACAATGAGGGATTACTTTGTTCCGATTCTGGAAAGTTATGGGGTTGACCTAATCCTTGCCGGACATAGCCATGACTATGAACGGTCCTACTTAACTTATGGAAACTATGGTTCGGGAGGGCCTTATCCCCCTGATTCAACTATTTTGGATGGTGGCACCGGAAGATTATCTGATGGAGCGCCGTATCAAAAAATGACAACTGGTCCGTTTGCCAATAAGGGCGGCGTATTTTGTGTCGTAGGTTGTTCCGCCAAAACAGGGAATTTTACTAGTGACAACCAGCTAGATCACGAGCTGATGATTTTCGATGACTACCGACTGGGTTCATTGCTAATTGAAGTTGATGATGATCAGCTCGACGCATATTTTATCGACACCTCAGGAACTGCGTGGGATAATTTCACCATCATAAAAACTCTGGCGCCAAGCGTTGAGGACAATGAGCTACAAGGCGATAATTTAACGGTATATCCGAATCCTTTTGCTAGTCAGCTGTTTATTGAATACAACCTTGAAAAGGAAAAGCAGGTTTTATTGGATGTCATCGACCTCTCCGGAAAAACAGTTTATACCATCATTGACGAAATGCAAACAGCAGGATCACACAAATACACCATTAACGCCGCACAAACAGGCCTCGTAGCTGGAGCATACCTGCTTCAATTCAAAACTGAAGGAGTATTAATAGTACAGAAGACCATAAGGCTTTAAAGAGGGTTCTTGTAGCCCCTCTTGATTGGGGCCTTGGACATGCCACACGTTGTATCCCCATCATTCGGGAGCTGGTAAACTGTGGAGCAGAAGTTATAATTGCCGCTGACGGTGGTGGACTCACCCTGTTAAAAGAAGAATTCCCAGATCTAGAGACAATTCATTTGCCGGGTTACAAGATGCGCTATTCTGGCAACCGTTCTATGAACTTGCAGGTGTTCACCAATGTTCTCAAGATTTTCTACCAGATATACAAGGAGCATATCAAGCTCAAAAAACTCATCACAGAGCATCGTCTGGATGCCGTAATCTCTGACAATCGATATGGGTTATGGTCTAAGAAGATCTACTCCGTTTTCATCACCCACCAGATCATTATTAAGTGCCCCCCCGCCCTCCGGTTTCTTGAGCCTGTACTGCGCGGTATAACCGGCTTTTTTATTGGAAAATACCATCGTTGCTGGGTTCCGGATGTAAAAGAAGGCGACAATCTATCTGGAGACCTAGCACATAAGCGCCTTCTTCCTTCACTGAAATTCATTGGCCCCCTCTCCCGTTTTGCACACCTCACTGGGACCTCTTATGAAAAAAAGTACGACGTTATCGCAACTCTTTCAGGACCTGAGCCACAGCGCAGCATCTTTGAAAAGTTGATCATAGGTCAACTGAACGGTACTGAGTTGAAGGGCATTGTTGTGCGTGGTGTGCCCGGTGAGTCAGCATCAAACCAGAACGGAGTGGTGATACATTCTCATCTGAATACAGAGAAAATGTACGACGCCATAATGTCCTCGGATGTGGTGCTGAGCAGGCCAGGCTATTCCACTATTATGGATCTGGCGGCCTTGGGCAAAAAGGCAGTATTTGTTCCTACTCCTGGGCAAACGGAGCAGGAATATCTTGCAGGAATGCTAAAGAAGAGAGGGTTGTTCTATTCGGAGAGCCAACATGAATTTAAGCTGGACGCTGCCTTAACTAAAGCAAATGAATTCTCAGGGATTAAAATAGCACCCAACCCTTCTCTGCTAAAAGACGCAGTTCAAAAGCTCCTATCTAGGATATAGCGCGCTGCCGAATCGCTTCGTATAGGACAACTCCAGCGGCAACTGATACATTTAGTGATTTAATCTGCCCTTTGATGGGAATACCTACTACCTGGTCAGCCAGGTCAAGACAGGCTTTGGATATACCCGTCTCTTCTGAACCCAAAATGACCGCAACGGGCTGGTTGAAATCTGACTTATAAATATTATTCTTGCCATGCTCTGTACAAGCTACCACATTCAGACCACTGTCCTTTACCATTCGTATCGCATCCACTATTTCCTTGGTTCTGCAGACAGCGACTATGTTAAGTGCACCAGCAGATGTCTTGATTGCATCTGAAGTAACACGCGCTCCTCCACTTTCCGGAATTACAATAGCATCTACGCCAGCGCACTCTGCCGTGCGTACGATGGCGCCAAAGTTCCTTACATCGGTGATCCCATCCAACAGAAGAATCAAAGGGTCCTTGCCGCTTTCGTAAATCGTAGGGAGAACATCCTCTAATCGGGCATATGATATTGGAGAGATGAAACAGATTACACCCTGGTGGGTTTTTCTCGTCATCCGGTTGAGGCGGTCTGAGGGCACCCGTTTGAGGTGCAGCTTCCGCTCATGTATCAGATCCATCAACTCGTTCAGGTTTTCTCCTTTCAATCCTTTTTGCACCAGGATGCTGTCGATCTCTTTCCCGGCCTTGATGGCTTCCATCACAGGACGCATTCCAAAGACCATCTGATCATTCTGCTTGTCTGCATGTTTTTTCTCTCTCATATCAAATAACAAAATTCAAATCCCAAACAATAAATCGCAAATCCAAAATCGTCAATACACTATCCCCTGTCTCCAGGCATCTACTGCGTGGAACCAGCTGTTCTTGTAAATGACTGAACGGCTTAGGCGAAAGTCATTGTCAGAGAACGGATTGTCGGCCTTGTAAAATGTAAAGTTAACCGAGGTGATGTTTCCCTCTTCACCATAGGTCCAACTCTCTGCGTTAGAGTTTTTGTAAACCACATCAGGTGGGCCGTATACGATAAAGATCATTCCCCTATCCGATTTCCAACCCTCCAAATAAGATGAGAAATACCTGTTGGCCTCTTCCACCCTGCCATAAAAGTGCCTGACGATCTTTCTGCCCCGATCGGGGTTTCCAGTGACGTTCAACCAAAAATTATCTACTGCCAATTTCTTATTTTCCAGTAATCTCATTTCTGAAAATTCCTGGCGGGTAGTGATATATCGCAAAGGGCCAATAAGCTCTTCCGGCTGGGTGAGCACTGGAAAATCATTATCATACACGAAGAATGTGATACCACCATTAGTGCCTGTGTCAGATATGAGGTGGTAAATCCCGGCATCGAGAAAAGTAATTGACATCTTTCCATCCTCAAGGTGCATGTTGGCAAGGCTATCCGGTTTAACATTGAAAGGTTGTTGCGCCTTCACCGAAAACGGAGGTGAGGAGATTGGAAACTTCGATTTATAATATTTTAGCAACAATCGCTCAACCCCATCCAGCTCAGAAAGCACATTTACCTTTTCTTGCTCACTTAAATAGTTCTTAAACAACGGCCTGTCTTCTGACCGTTTGTATACCAAAAAAGACTGCCTGTTGTCGACCTCCGCCTTGGTGATGTTGATAAATGACCTTACTGTTTGCTTCCTTTGCGTGTCTGATACAGATACTTCCAATAAGAGATTTCCCTTCTGTGGAGTTTTGAACTTAATCTCCTTCAATATGGCTGACTTTGCCTCCGCCTTACTGGGCTTGAACTTATGGGTGGCACTGTCAAGCACCTCTTTTGATTCGTATGAGGGCAGGAGCCTGTAGTGTATGGTATAAGATGCAGTAAATTCCCCAGTCCCATCATTCCTGCTAAAGAGCAGCTCATCGGGTTTTATGTAGCAGAAAACCTTCGATACAGAGTCAGAAATATGGTACACACTGTACTTAGGATGAAGAATTCCCGACTCTTTCCAGTAGAGGTAGGAAAGGTTTTGATTGCTCAGCCTGGTCGTTGAATAGCAGCCAGCTAGAAAAAGAAGTGTGAGCATGACCAATGCTCTATTCATTATCATTTGTGATTTTACAATCTTCATTGGATTTTAAAAATTCCAATTAACAAGTTCCAAAATCCAATAACGATATTATAATTTATGTTTTGCAATATGATTTATTGGAATTTGTTATTTAGCGCAAGGCGCTATAATTCATCTCCTTCTTTGGCCACCTCATCAATCGTTGGTGGCGCCTCATCAGCTTGTGATGCCTCGCCACTATCATCTGTGATAGCTCTCTGTATCAGAGAATCAGGGAGGCTCTTGGAAGTCTTTGCACCCAGCGCCTTAATATTTTCTGTTTTTCTTACCAAATTGTCTTTACCTGTCGATAGCTTATTCATTGCCCCATCATAAGAATCCTTTGCTGACTTCAATCTCTTCCCTACATTTATAAGGTCATCTACGAAGCCCACAAACTTATCATATAAGGCACCTCCCTGTCTTGCTATTTCTAAAACGTTCCTTTTCTGATCTTCTTGCTTCCATATTGAGGAAACCATGGATATTGTAGCCAAAAGCGTGCTGGTCGGTACTATGACAATGTTCTTTTTCTCCACTGCCCAAGCCATCAGATCCTGATCTGCGTGAATGGCGAGCATGAAAGCTGGCTCGATGGGTACAAACATCAACACATAATCCGGAGCATTTATCTGATACAGTTTTTGATAGTTCTTTGAGGAGAGATCCTGTACATGATTCTTCATACTTGTGACATGATCCTTCAAATGCCCTTCTCTTTCTACATCATCTTCACTTTGATAGTAATTGGCATATGCAGTCAACGAAACTTTGGAGTCTATCACCAGGCACTTCCCCTCCGGTAGATTGACAATTACATCAGGTCTTTTGTGCTTTCCTTCCTCATCCTGAAAAGATCCCTGGGTTGAATAGTGCACCCCGTTCATGAGGCCGGCCTTTTCAAGAATCATCTCCAACTTAAATTCACCCCAATCTCCCTGAGTTTTTGAATCTCCTTTTAGTGCCTTGGTTAAATTGATTGCATCCTTAGACATCCTGATATTCAGCTCACTTAAGTTCTTGATTTGTTCAGCAAGTGTTGATCGTTCTTTGGTACCCTTGACATAAGTGTCATTAACCTTCTTTTCAAACTCCTTGATCTTCACCCCCAGAGGATCCAAAATATTATTCAGATTAACCTTATTCTGATCTGTAAATTTCTTGGTGGTATTATCCAGGATTTTGGTGGCCAGGTTTTCAAACTGGGTTCTTAGCTTTTCTTCCTGCCCTTCATTTATTTCCCGAAGATTTTTAATCTCCTGATCCTTTGCAGCTATCTCTCGGTTTAAATCAATAATTGTTTGGGCTTCATCTCCATTCGCCGTGCTTTCCTTCTCTTTGAATGAACGATATGCAAGCGCCACAAGGGCGACAAAAATGAGTAGCAGCAATATGATTATTAGGGTGTCCAAATGAGTATATATTAGGTCGTTAAAGGTACAAATTTACATTCCGCAGCAATCCTAAAAACTACTTACAATCCCAAAATGCACCCGTGCCGCTTTTAAGTCAGGGGGATTCCCTTGCTGTTGCCCAATCGCGTAGTTGATGCTAAAGATGCCTGCCTTGGTTTCGAAGCTGATGCCCGCGCCATAACCGTAAGGAGCATCCACCCACGACTCATTCTTCAACCTGTTAATCTCATTTTCATAATAGGCCCCGTTGAAGAAGACATAGAGAAAAGAATTCTGCTCTAGTAAATAGCGGTACTCAATGATGTAAGTGCCGTAGGAAGAAGCAAAGATGCTTTCCTCATCAAAACCGCGCAAAGTGGCCAAGCCACCCAGACGGTATAATTCATTAACGAACATAGACTTACTACTCCTATATCCTCCTGCCAATCCCAGGCGGAGTACGTTTCTTCCAGATAACGGAATATAGCCATCTATGGTTGCGATGCCTTCATACTCTGTACTCCTCGTATCCACTGAATCTGGGTTGATGTCATCGTCGTTTTGAATTCTCTTGGTGCCAGCTCCTCCTTCGATTGAAGCGGCAATGCCCTTCCTGGGGTTCAACGCATAATCCAATTTGCGAACGGTATAGCCCATCCCGTAAAGCGTGCTTTTTACATTGGCGTAGATGGACACGGCAGAGCCAGTGCTCAGTATCCGTGTTTCTTTATTGTGAACGTAGGCTTTAAGTGAGTTCCCGCCTCTCAACAGGTATTGCAGTGCTGCCGTCGAGTATAAATCAAGATATAAAGTGTCGCGTTTGTAGAGCTTGAATTTTAGATCAGCCCCGAAAGGGGTGGAGAGTACAAAGGGATACACAAAATTGACATTCAAGTCCTGTGTCCTCGGCTGGAGGCTCCTCCAATCGAAATGGATCAGCTCTCCTCGTCCAAAGGAATTCAGCAATTTCAGCTGCGCCTCGCCAGTGACAATTAGCTTACTCGTCGCCTTACTCTTGGGAAGAAAACCGATCATGCCAGTAAACCGACTGGCCTTTTTACCGGTCAGATTTAGCAAAAGGGTAGCGCTTTTATCTGTAAACCTAACCTGAGCTGGTTTCCTTTCCCTCAAAAAAGAGAGCTCCTTGATCCTCGATGAAATCTCTCCAATTAACCGCTCATTATACACATCCCCAGTCTTAATGCCGAGATAGCTGTGCAGGTAAATAGGCGATATATTGGCATCACCGACAATCTCAATCGAATCAATTAAGTACAACCTATTCGTGTTGACAATAAGTGAAGCTGAGATCTTCTCATTGTCAAACTTCACGTCATCCAATCTAACTACCGCAAATGGGTGCCCGTTGTTTTCGTAATACTCCAATATAGATTCCTGCAAACCCTGTAATTGCAGGTGGTTGAAAAACTTGTTTTGGTAGAGCTTGGCTCTGAATCCTATTCTTGAAAGTACCCCTTCATCAACCTCGCTGGCATCTATCTGCGCCCACTCATAGACCTTTCCCTGGTCGAGATAAGCGGTCAGGCGAACTGTATCATAGTGCAGGCTGTCGAATGATGCTGCCAGATATCCCATGCTGTATAGGTCGGACAAGTAAGCCTGGACTGCCTGATGGCGACTGAGACTATCCGGAAAATTTTCTACATATGGTAGTTCCTCTGCCAACTTAGTTCCAGGAAAAGGAAGGATTTTCAATCCATACGAGTCCACAGCACTGACATCAAAACCCAGTCCACTAAGACTTAAAAGCGCTATGATTACAACATATCTCAATTTAATTGACCTTATGATCTGATGAGACGAGACAGCGCGCATTCACCCATTTGCCGTGCCAATCCTCATATTTTATAATCTTCCCATCTGCATCCAGAAAATCTCCGTTGCTATCGCTTTTTATTATTTTGCATCTACCAGAGGTTATAGCAGCTTTGACCAGAAATATTAAAGTCTCTTCATTGACTCCGGGATTCTCTCTACTCAAACCGGCCCCTATTTGATTGTTACACAAATCCATTGTATTGGCTATCATATCTGGAAGAACCCCTTCTTCGTACTGCCGCTTCTTGAAGTCCTTCTCATTGCCCTTTTCGTGGGCCACACCCAATTTCAAGGCCTTTTTTTCCTTGATTTCCTGGCAAAGAGAAGCCATCCAGAAACAATGCCTGAATGCATCTACCTGCCCACCGTTGCCATAGCCATCCAGATCTGGTGATTTCTCCTGCTCCCTGGTAATTTCCGCTGCATGTTCTGAAAGCTTGAGTGTCTTGATGGTGATAAAAGGATGAGCATATACCCATCGTCTTTCAGGTGATGAAAGCCCGAAGAACTTCTTCAACCTGCCTTGTTGCGCGTATCCCGAGGAAAACACGCTTACACAAGCCATTACCAGGACGAATTTATGGAACGTAGATGTCATTTGACTGTAAGGAGATGTTCTTATATTTGTTATGAGCGAGTCCGAACAACCTTGCCCCAGATAGGCCTGCCGGTCTGGCAGGCAGGCTCTAAGATAAGAATAAACAGGTTTCTAATGAACGATAACGCTGGATTGGCCATTCTTATTACGTCACTCTTCCTGATTGGTGCATTCCCTTTGTTGGGCTGTGCACAGGATAGCGGCACAGAGGTATTCTGCTGTCGTCATGCCAAACAATCTATGATGGCCAGTGCTATCAAGGCTGGAGCACCCATTAGCACCGCTGTGGCAACAAGAAGCGATACCATAGATATCACAAAATTCACGATCAACCTTAACATTACGGACTTCTCAGGCCAAACAATTAAAGGGCATTGCAAAATAGACTTCCAGGCCATGATGGATGGTGTTGATCATATTTCTCTGGACCTTCTTGCCATGAACATAGATTCAATTACTTCTGGAAGCAGTGTGCTAAATCACAACTATGATGACACGCTCTTGCGTGTCGAGCTAGGGATGGTGCTGGATAAAGGAAACAGTGCTGAGGTGACTGTATATTATAATGGATCACCGGTGAGTGACCCTTCTGGGTGGGGAGGGTTTTACTGGATGAGTGGTTACGCCTTCAACCTCGGTGTTGGTTTTCAATCGATTCCTCATAACTATGGAAGAGTGTGGTTTCCGTGTTTTGACAATTTTGTGGAGCGCTCCACCTATGAGTTCAACATCACAACTGCTGACGGGCGGTCAGCCAAGTGCAACGGTGAGTGGATCAGCGAGTCTCCTTTGAATGGTGACACTCTTGTCACTAAATGGATATTGGATAAATCTATACCGTCGTACCTGGCCTGTGTAGCCGTCGCCGACTATGAAACCGTGAATATGCAGCACAGTGGTTTGAATGGGCCGGTGCCAATACGATTGTATGCAGCGGCAGGAGATACCGGAAATGTACGTGCTTCTTTTGCCAATGTAGCCAATGCCGTTGCGGCCTATGAACAGGGCTATGGACCCTATCAATGGAATAAGGTGGGGTACTCAATGGTGCCATTTAATTCCGGTGCGATGGAGCATGCAACCAATATTGCCTATCCTCGCTACGCTGCCAATGGCTCTTTGAGCTATGAAGACCTAATGGCCCACGAATTAGCGCATATGTGGTGGGGCGATCTGACTACCTGTGAAACGGCAGGCGATATGTGGTTAAATGAGGGTATGGCATCGTTTTCGGAGTTCTTGTTCAACGAATATGTGTACGGATGGGATGCTTACCGCCAACTGGTCATTGATAATCACGAAAGTGTCATTCACCTGGCTCATATTACGGAAGACGAATACCGGCCTTTGTATGACATTCCGCTTGACATCACCTACGGTACGCATGTATATGATAAAGGGGCTGATATTGTGCACACACTCAGAGGATATATGGGAGATTCACTCTTTTTTGGTGGACTGACCTCGTTTCTGGCAGTAAATAAATTCAGTCATATGAACTCCTATATGCTAAGGGATCATCTGACTAAATATTCAGGGATCGATATGTCTGATTTCTTTGACAAGTGGGTTTTCAAAGGAGGATTTCCTCATTTTTCGATTGACTCAGTAGTTGTAGTGCCCAACGGTCCCAATTTCGACGCCAATGTCTATGTGAAGCAAAAGCTGGTCGGTACTGAATTTTATTGCCAGGATGCACCGTTGGAAATTACTTTCTTCGATGCCAATTGGGCGGAAAACAGTCAGATCATTACAATTTCCGGAACGACAGCTTCGCAGACATTTACCATTCCATTTAACCCGGCTTACACAGCGATCAACTACTACAACAAGATATCTGATGCCGTTTCGAGTGATGTAAAAACCATTTCGTCACCGGGCCTCTACAATTTCGTAAACACCCAGGGAGCTCATATGTCGTTCACGGTAAGTTCTATCACAGATTCGGCGCTTATCAGGGTGGAGCACAATTGGACGTACCCTGATCCAATGACAGGTGTTAACAAGTACAAACTCTGTCCGAATCGCTATTGGAAGATCGATGGAATCCTGCCTGCCAGCTATGCGATGACAGCAAAGGCCTTTTACGATGGAAGGACCAGCGGAAGCAGCTATTACGACCATGGACTGTTCACTAGCCCATCTGACCATGAGGACAGTTTGGTCGTGATGTACAGATCAAATGCAGGTGCAAACTGGAGCGAATGGCCCTACGTAACCCAAACGGTTATTGCGGCCAATGATGAGTGGGGCCAGGTTGTACTTGACTCTGTGGTTCTCGGCGAATATGTCTTCGCTCTAAAGGGCACCAATTTTAGTGGAAGTACCTTCATGTCAAATGTGGTCCATGTGTCATGTAATGGTGCATGTGATGGTTCGGCTACCGTAACGGCAGACGGTGGTGTTGGGCCGTATACCTATCTATGGAATGATCCGGGAGTTCAGCAAACCAGTACGGTGATCGGGTTATGTCCGGGAGACTATAGTGTTATTATCACAGATGCCGGAGGCGATACCGTGATCCGATCAGTTACGATTGCCGAACTCGATTCCCTGGGCGGATATTCATCGGTTACTTTCGAATCATGTGGTGGCTGTAATGACGGCTCCATTTCGTTTACCGCTACCGGCGGAGCTACACCGTACACCTACCAATGGAACGATGGAAATAACCAAACTACGTTCATCGCCACGGGGCTTTCAGATAACGGCGTCTATAACTTGTTGTTAAGTGATGCAAATGGTTGTTCCTATAATGCGGCGAATTTATCCATCGGAGCAGAAGAAACATCGGAAGAGAATTTAGCCATTCGTATTTCACCCAATCCTTCATCCGGTAGCTTCGCAGTCAAGTTCGTGAAGAAATCTGCCCCAGCTAATTCAACTTTGCTGATATCAGACATCAACGGAAGGGTTGTGCTTGAACAACGCATTTCCAAAGGAGTTAGTGAATTGCTGGTAAACACCAAGCATTGGAACTCCGGAGTTTACATCGCGACCATTCAAGATGATGAAGGCCAGCTATTCTTTGAAAAGTTGATTTATACTAAAGACTAGATGATCCCGTGAAGCGAAGCTCCTTTAGCACCTAGCTTATCAACTTTCTTTTCTGTTTCTGGATCTAGCTCCAAAACCGGTGCATGGTGTGGCTTAATACGTGCATCAATAACCATCGGGCCCTCACATCCCCAGTGCTTGGCTTTGGTAAAGCTCTGAACCCCGTGTACATCTTCAGCGGGATTGCTTCTTGTGAAAGTTACCCAAAGGAAGTTGTTCATTGACTCCATCACAAAACCACTATCATCAGCAATGATGATTAGTGGCGTAGCTTCCATGTCTATGCCGCTGAGAACATTAGATAAATCTTTCATCTCCCCTTCCGTAGTTGGCGCATCAACGTAGGCCGGGGCCTGAATGCACATCACGCCAGGCATAATCATCTTAGGATTGGAAAGTCCATTAGGTAAATTAAGGTCTTTAGGCAATTCACCTGATAACGTGCGCCTCGCCTCACCGACAGCAGCTATCACCAGCTTCGAACCTGCATTGAGCCCTGTTCCGCTATAATCCAATGTATCAATGGTGGAATTTGTGTAGAAGTGCAAGTCACGCTTCCAGTCTACGCGTTCCAGCATATGTGTGATAAACTGTTCACTATTGCTCACAGTGAGCTGGGCATTGTCTTCTTTGGCAGCTATCCAAACATATTTAGCCAGGGACATTTGCCCAAACCCAAGTATGTGATTAGCAATTGTAAGTAGCTCCTGGGGTTGTTGCTGCTCGACATAAGGGGTATATCTCTCACTTCCCAGGGCGAAGAGTAACGGGTGTACACCAGCAGCATCTACTGCCTGCACTTCGTGAAGTCCATTGATCTCTGTTGGAATCATAGGCCCTGTAAGCTCGTGAATTAGCCTTCCAAATTGCGTGTCTTCCTGAGGTGGGCGACCAACAACGGTGAAAGGCCATATCGCACCTTTCTTAGCGTAAACACCATTTACATTCATCACTGGAAAATCATGGACAAGACTGTAATAGCCAAGATGGTCCCCGAATGGCCCTTCGGGTTTGTTCGTGTTGGGATGTACTTCTCCTGTTATCACAAAATCCGCATCAGCTGAAATCACATGTCCATTGACATGGCCATATCTAAACCTCCTATTGTTCAAGAGTCCGGCAAATGTCAATTCCGAAATACCTTCTGGAAGAGGCATGATTGCGGCCATGGCATGTGCTGGAGGTCCGCCAACGAAAACACTCACCTTAAGTGGTTGTCCAAGCTCGTTGGCTTTCGCCTGGTGGACGCCAATTCCTCTGTGTATTTGGTAGTGCAATCCCACCTCTGCATCAGCTTCATATTCGTTGCCTCTCATTTGTATGCGGTAGCATCCCAAATTGGAGCCCATTACGCCCTGCTTACTCATATCCTCTGTGTACACCTGAGGAAGCAGCACATAGGGTCCGCCGTCATCGGGCCAACACTGGATTTGAGGTAATTCCGACAGCTTCCCTCGCGTTTGAAGACGGCTTAGTGGATTTCTAACTTTTTTTGGGAGCGCTTTGAGCGCGATGAGGTTTTTAAAAGGAGAGCGAATCGCTTTTAACGGGTCACTCTTCAAAGTAAGGAGCTCTCTTACCTTGTCGAACGTATCGCGAAAAATGAATTTGGAACGCTCAAGTGTACCAAACATGTTTGAAACAGCCGGATATGAGCTCCCACTGACATTCTCGAACAAGATAGCTGGGCCTTCTGCCTGGTGCACTCGAAGATGTATTGCGGCCATTTCCAACAAAGGATCTACCTCCTCCTTAATCCGAATGAGATGCCTATGTGCTTCCAGATCAGCTAACGATTCCTGCAAGGTTTGATATCCCATGAATTGGATTTAGAACAAATGTAATATTAATGGATTTGGCCTGAGCGGACGAAATTCCAAAAAAAAATCCCGCCACAGAAGTAGAGCAACACTAACTTCAGGACGGGAGTGGATCTGCTAAATGTGTTTAACTTCGCTGGGCTCGTCTTCGGTTATTCGATCCGGACCATTTTCCTGACCTTGACCCTTTCTTTCGGCCGCTATTGCTAGTGTTTCTCCTGGTCTGGAGTGTGATATTGCTAACATCAGCGAATACAAATCCCTCGGGCAATTTCAGTTTTCCGCCAGAAAGCTCAGCTAAATCGGCAATAATCTTTGTATCCTCAACAGAATCTCTGTTCCATGTGAGATATGATTTCTTCAGGTGGTTGGCAATAGTGGCTACCAACGCTGCCTTCTCCGGTCCTTCTTTGAAATCTATTGCCTTCATAACCATTCCAGAAATAGTTTTCCCATAATGACGGTACTTATAATCCTTCTTTGGATATTCGATTCTCTCCGGTTTGATATTGACACTATCCTTTGTCGGAATCTCGAATGGTGAATCCACGTCCAATTTAAAGGCAGATATGATGAAGAGATGGTCCCACAGTTTGTGTTTAAAATCAGATACATCACGAAGGTGAGGATTCAATTCTCCCATCACATCCACAATGCTTCTTGCGCATCTGTTTCGCTCTTCCTTGTCCTTAATGGAAATGGCGTGTGCCACCATCTTTTGGATGTTCCTGCCATACTCTGGTATAATGAGATGCTCTCTCTGCGTATTGTATTCCATAAATAAAATTTGTCGCTATGCTTAGATAGGTCGATTAGTAGAAAAATGTAACCTGTTGTATTCCTTTAAGAAATCGTCAACAAAACTTTCAAGAGGAATTTACGAATGAAAGAATGAAGTTCTGTTGAAGCAGAATTGATTTGGGCTCAAAGTTATTCTTTTTTACCACAACAGCCAAATCTATCAGGTTAGTTGCTTAATATCTTAAGCTTAGCGTACTTTAAAAGAAGTTGCTTCTGTCCAACCTCTGTAAAGAAAACTGTTGCCTTTTGATTCGCCTGGGCTCCTTCAAGGTGCAATACTTTTCCTAGTCCGAATCGTTCGTGCTCAACTGCCATGCCCACTTGTAGGTCCTCAGTGTTATCAGCTTCAAATTTTGATACTTTTTTATTTGCTGCCTTGCTGAGCTTTACCATATTTTCCCTTAAGCCAGCTGGAGGGCTCTTTGGTAGATCAGTAGACTTCTTATTGTTAAAGCTCCAACCTCTGTTACCCTTCTTCCACCCGGTATTTCTCATTGGCCTTGATATTGGTGGACCTTCTAATATCTCAGGTTGAATCAGGTAGGTTTCATCAATTTCCTCCAGAAACCTGCTCGGCTCACATTGTACCAAATTGCCCCACCTATATCTGGTGGTCGCATAAGAGATGTGTACTTTTTGCTGGGCTCTTGTCAACGCCACATAGAACAGTCTTCTTTCCTCTTCCAGGTCCTCCCTGGAGTTAATCGACAATTGTGAAGGGAAGAGATTTTCCTCAAGCCCCACAATATACACCACCGGAAACTCGAGTCCTTTGGCCGCATGAATCGTCATCAGAGAAACACGATCATTGTCATTCGGGTCGTCTGTATCGGCATCTGTAAGCAAAGCTATATCCTCAAGAAAATGAGCCAAAGTAGGAGGATTGTCTTCCGCCGTGTCAACTTCCTCTCCTTGTTTCCGTGACCACCTATCAGTAAATTCTTTGATGCCATTCAGCAGCTCCTGTAGGTTCTCATATCTACTCAGCCCTTCAGGTGTCTTATTGTCGTAAAGGTCCTTATTAATTCCGGTAGATGTTGCGATGATATCCGCTAACTCGTATGCACCCTTTGATTCCAGCTCTACAGAAAAGCTCTTTATCATAGTCGCGAAATCAAATATTTTGCTCTGAACAGCAGCGCTAAGGCCCAACTTGTACTCACCAATATTAGAGATCAGTTCCCACATAGTCCTGTCACCCTCATTGGCAGCCACTGATATTTTCTCCATTGTTCGATTCCCAATTCCGCGGGCCGGGTAGTTGATTACGCGGCGCAGAGACTCTTCGTCTTTACTGTTCACCGTCAATCGAAAGTATGCGATGAGATCCTTGACCTCTTTGCGTTGATAGAATGAGAGTCCTCCATAAATCTTGTATGGAATATTGATTTTGCGCAATGCTTCCTCCATAGCTCTGGATTGAGCATTGGTGCGGTATAGGATAGCGTGATCAAGATTGTGCAAATTCCTGTTCGCCTTTGAATCAAAGATGGAATGAGCAACTTGCCGCCCCTCCTCATTATCTGTTGGCGACTTAAGCACCGTTATCAGATCACCCTTGGCATTGTCGGTCCAAACTTCTTTGTGCAACTGCTGCTTATTGTTTTGAATGACACTGTTTGCCGCACCTACTATCGTTTTGGTAGACCGGTAGTTTTGCTCCAACCTAAACACTTTTAAATCCGGGTATTCCACTTGATAGTTGAGGATGTTCTGGATATTCGCTCCCCTGAACGCATAAATGCTCTGTGCATCATCACCTACCACACAAATGTTCTCATTGATCGCTGCCAGCTTCTTAACGATCGAATATTGCAAGGCATTTGTATCCTGAAACTCATCAATGAGCACATACTGAAACTTGTGCTGGTACTTATGAAGTGCGTCAGGAATCTCAGTAAGCAGGTAGTTCATGTTAAACAGGAGATCATCAAAATCCATGGCGCCAGCTTTAAAGCACCTTTTCACATAGGCTCTGTAAATTTCCCCCAGGCGAGGTTTGGCACTTTGCTGATCCTCCTTCTGGACATTCATATCATTTATATAGACTTCCGGGGTAATTAAATTGTTTTTCGAAAGAGAAATGCGATTCAATACCAAGCCTGGCTTGTATACCTTTTCGTCCAGACCGAATTCCCTGATAATTAACTTTATCTGACTCTTAGAATCCTGGGTGTCGTAGATGGTGAAATTGCTCGGGTAGCCCAGTTTTTCAGACTCAATTCTCAACACCCTGGCGAAGACAGAATGGAACGTTCCAATCCAAATATTTTGCGCATCTCTGCCTCCAACAATATTCACCACACGCTCCTTCATCTCTCGTGCTGCCTTGTTTGTAAATGTTAGGGAGAGTATGTTAAACGGGGCAACTCCGGATTTAATAAGATGAGCGATCCGATAGGTTAGCACCCTCGTTTTGCCAGATCCAGCGCCAGCTATTATCATGACGGGCCCATTGAGCTCGGACACAGCTTTTCGCTGAACTTCGTTCAGAACATCCAGGTAATTACTCACAATAATTGGTAAAAATGTTGGTCGTGATGTGACTACAAAAATACATTTTTGATGACCAAGTCAAACCAATTCTACCTGTATTTTCGTCAATTTATTAACCACATTAGTTTCTAAATTTATTAGCTTACATCTCTTATGATAACAGGGCATTGGTCACACATGATTATCTGCCACAAGTTGCCTTATATGGTGGCTTTTGTATCAGGCGCATATCTCTCTTCAGCCATTTGTATGGGGCAGGGATATGTGGAGGAAAGCACATCATTAGGAATCGAACATTTGCATATTGGTCCGATGCTGATGGGTGGAGGAGCAGCGTTCCTCGATTTCGACGCAGATGGATATGAGGACCTCTATCTAACTGGTGGCACAGCAGCCGACAAACTGTACCGAAATAATGGGAACAGCACCTTTACTGATGTTACATTGTCGGCAGGAATTATAGGCACCGATTCGATCAATACTATGGGTGTGGTTGCCGGAGACCTGGATAATGATGGCTTTAAGGAAATCTTTGTGACCACCTGGGACGGGTACGCCAACATTCTCTTTCAAAACAATGGAGATGGGACATTCCAAGACGTTTCTTTTTCCGCCGGAATAATAGATTCAGCACTGAGCGTGTCAGCAACATTGGGAGATGTCAATAAAGACGGATTTCTGGACATATACGTAGGCAATTACATCGACCTCTCCGTTGTTGCACCCAATGGCTTTGATTATACCTGTTATGCCAATTACCTGTACATCAATAATGGCAATAACACGTTTACAGAATCTGGGTTGGCCTATGGAGTTGCAGATACGGGCTGCGCTCTGGCAGTGGCGTTTACCGATTTCGATGACTCCGGAGATATGGATGTATATCTAGCTAATGATTTTGGGAAATGGGTGCTGCCCAATGCGCTCTATGAGAACAATTATCCAACACCAAATCACAGCAATATAACGATTTCTGCAGGCGTCAACGACTCAATATTTGGAATGGGGATAGCCATTGGTGATTACGATGAAGATGGGGATTTCGACTACTACATTACCAACCTCGGGCGCAATGTGCTGCGGCAAAACCAGGGGAATGGAACATTGGACGATTATACAGATACCGCGGGAGTCACCAACACCTATACCGACAGTACTTTTATGGCCGTAGGATGGGGAACCGCATTTTTTGATTATGACAATGATACTTATCTGGATTTAATTGTTTCCAACGGATATATTCCCGCGGATTCATTTATCTACAATACCCCCAGCAACCCCAATAAATTGTATAGAAATACTGGGGGAGTAGCGTTTCAGGATGTGTCAGATGGGACTGGCTTTAACGACACCACCATTGGCAGAGGCTTAGCAATTGGCGACTATAATTATGATGGAGCTATAGACGTGGTAGTAGGTGTGGTGTACATTGACACAACCAATGGTAATAGAACATTGGTTTATAATAATGGAGAACAAGGGAACAACTGGCTCAAAATAAGCTTACAAGGCGTAATCACAAACCGAGATGCCTTTGGAAGCCATGTCATTGTGTACGCAGCGGGACGACAGTTTATCAGAGAAGTAGACGGTGGCTCAAGTCACTTGTCTCACAGCAGCAGTACTCTTCATTTCGGACTTGGCAGTATTCCAATGGTAGATTCAATAGTAGTTTCCTGGCTAAATGGTGGAAAAGACACATTGTTAAATGTTGCCGTGAATCAGCAAGTGCATTTAGTTGAGGACTCCTTGTTTTTCACGCTTCATTACCAGAAGGTACAAATTTGCTCAGGAGATAGTGCTTTTTTAGGTGGGGCCTACCAATTCAACCAGGGAACATATCACGATACGCTTAGTTCGGTATACGGCCATGATAGCATTGTCCACTCTTCCCTGGCCTTTTCTGCACTCGTTACCGATACGGTGCAGATCGCAATATGCGATGGTGATAGCGTTTTGGCAGGAGGTGCTTTTCAAGTCTCATCAGGAATTTATACTGACACCTTAACAGGCGTAACTTGTGACAGTGCAATAATTACAGAGCTCACGGTCCTTAATGCAGTTTTGAATATTATTAGCGACACAATCTGCGCTGGAGAATTGTTCGAGGGGGAACCATATACTAATGACACGATTTTGACCAATGTCCTGACTGCTTCAAGCGGTTGCGATAGCGTGCTAACAATTAACTTGTCTGTTTGGCCTGTTTCAGATGTGGTTGTTGACACTACCATCTGTAAAGGAGAATTGTATTTTGGCACTCTCTATTCTTCAGCTACCACCATTGTAGACAGCTTAAGCACTGCAATGGGTTGCGATAGCATCGTGACCACGAACCTGCAAGTCTTAAATCCTGATTCATCGAGTAGCTCCTTCTCAATTTGCGAAGGGGATTTAGTGGGCGGCCAACCTGTGTCCTCCGATACATCAATTGTTGCGGTGTACAATGGTGTGAACGGATGTGACAGTGTTACAATTACCACAGTCACCGTGTTTCCGCCCGCTGCTAGCACCTCCAATCTCACGGTTGATTGGGGAGACACAATAATCGGTATTGTTGTGTTTGAAGACACCATCTTGTTTGACACATTAATTTCATCCAACGGATGCGATAGTGTCTCACAGCTTACTGTTACGGTACTACTGCCTGACAACATTGCTGATATGAGCAGTCAAATATCCAACCCGATCAATTGCTACCCGAATCCGTTCACTTCGGAGTTGAACATCGATCTGTTCATGCCTTTGAATGACGATGTACAAGTCACTATACACGACCTGACAGGAACAAAGGTTGCAGTAGTATATGCAGGCCGCTTAGGTAGCGGTAAACACGCTCTTAAGTGGAGTGGAACCACCGAATCAGGTTGTGCTGTGTCCCAAGGCCTATATATTTGCCGCCTTCTATCATCGGGAGCGTTTAGTTTGCACCAGATAATTCTTATGAAATAGCTTTGCTCTTCGATAATGTTTAAAAAATATTCTATTTTTCCATATTGGTTAGCGTTCATCTGGCTGAGCAAATAAAAGGTGCGTTTAGGAGGCTTTAATGGTTATAGACGTAGATTGTGAGTGTGAACATTGATAACATATTTGGAATTCACCATAAAATGCTGGACGAGAAGATCCTTTTAGCATATAAAGGGGATTTTAACCACGGTATTGTGAACGCGTTGCTCACCAATGCCAAGTCACAGATGGAGGGCTTGGGGCTAGACCTGGCCACCAGGAAGAAACTCTACAACATTATGGTTGAATGTCTGGAGAACATCAATCGATATGCAGGAGAGGGAACTTTTGAAAATGACTTGCTTCAAAGCTTCCCCTTATTCCTTCTGGGACTGAGTGAAAATGGATATTATATCACTGTGGGAAATCTTATTCGTGGTGAAGACCAAGAACGTTTGAAAATACAGCTCGATGATGTCAATAAATTGAATCGAGAAGAGTTAAAGGAGAAGTACCGCGATGCTATAATGGTGGCAAAAATAACAGAAGGGAGTGGGGCAGGATTGGGCATTATTGACATGGCTATAAAATCTGAGCACCGTTTGGAATACACGTTTAATGATGTGAAGGATGATATTTCCTTTTTCATTTTAGAAATAAAAATCTAATCTGACTTTTAGTACAATTATTGATGGAGGCTCTAAGAATAGAAGCAACTGAATTTACGCCAGAGGTCATAATGGATCCGGCATCAAACTCATTTGAGATTACAGGCGAATCCAGGCCAGAAAATGCAGGTAAGTTCTATCAGAAGATTCTTGATTGGTTAGACAGCTATTACAACCTGAGGTATTGGAAAGACAGCAAATTCAGTGGTGTCGACGCAGTATTTGAATTCAAACTTGATTATTTCAATTCTACTTCAGCAAAGTTTATACTGGATATCTTCATGAAACTCCAGACATTTCGAAAAGATGAGATTAACATTAAGGTAAAATGGCACTATGCTAAGCCCGATCTCGATATGAAGGAATCTGGCGAGGAATTTGCAGAAATGACCGGTATTCCGTTCGAGTATATCGCTACTTAGCTTAGCTGAAGATATTGAACGAATCGGTCTGTCGTGTCAAACCAACATTAGTCAAATGGGCATAATCTTTAGGATATTCAATCTTGCATTCGCCCTATCCGTACTCATACTGTTTAGCACAGTAGCTTTTGCGCAGTCCCCGGATGTGCCATGGGACCGTGGACTCTTTGACGATAAGGAAGCATACAAAGATGCCTATAAAAACTTTCAAAAAGGCGAATCATTGTACGGGCAAGGAGTTTACTCCAAAGCCCTCACCCATTATCTTGCAGCCCACGACTTCAATCCGAATAATGCTGAACTGAACATGAGAATTGGGGAATGTTACCTTTACTCATCTTCAAAACCTAAGGCCCGGGCTTATCTGGAAAAAGCGCTGGAACTAAACGAGAGAATAAATATTAGCATCCATTTGTTGCTTGGCAAGGCCCACCATTTGGAAATGAAATGGTCTCTGGCTCTGGAACAATATGGTAAATTCATTAATCTGGCCCAACAAGATGATGTGGACAGGATTAATCTGGCCCGGAAGAGAGTTGAAGAATGCAAGTATGGACAGGTGATGACCAAGACACCTATTAACGTAAAGATAGAGGCCCTGCCAGCCCCGGTAAACTCTGAATTTGCGGAATATCATCCCCTGATATCAGCCGATGAAGCCGTGATGTACTTTACATCCAGAAGAGACAATACAACAGGAGGTAATAGGGATTTAAACTACGATGTGTACTATGAGGACGTTTATAAAACTAGCGAGAAGGATGGTATTTGGGATGAGCCTGCAGGAATTGGGCCGGAGGTCAATACCGATTTTCACGATGCAACAGTTGGGCTTTCTCCTGATGGTCAACAACTGTTCATCTTCAAAGACGATATTGGCGATGGAAACATCTACTACTGCGAATTAGATGGGGATACATGGTCGACTCCACTTAAGCTCAACGAGAATATTAACTCTGAATTCAATGAAGCCACCGCCTGTTTCTCGTTTGATGGAATGACCATTTACTTCGTAAGTGACCGGCCAGGAGGTTTTGGCCAAAATGACATCTATATTGCCAAAAAGGGCGATGATGGGGATTGGGGGGTGCCAAAAAATTTAGGGGCTTCTGTCAACACGTTGTATAACGAAGATGCAGTGTTCATGCATCCTGATGGCAAAACCCTGTATTTCAGTTCTGAAGGCCACGCCAATATGGGTGGATATGACATCTTTCAGTCAGTCTATGATGCCGAGTCCAAGGTCTGGTCGACACCCAAGAATATGGGATATCCCATAAATAGCACTGATGATGATGTGTTCTTCGTGCTATCAGCGAGTGGTGAAAGAGGCTACTATTCTTCTATAAAGAGCGATGGATTGGGGGAAAAGGACATTTACATGATTACATTCCCCGATGAGAATGCCAAACCTGAACTTATCTTGGTGAAGGGAGTAGTAATCGACAAAGTCACAGGACGGCCCATTTACGCAGATATTGAAGTTGTTGACAATGAAAAAAATGAGGTGGTGGCCCGCAGTAAATCCAATAAACTAACGGGAGAATATTTGTTCTCGCTTCCTTCAGGAAGAGATTACGGAGTAACGGTAACTGCTGATGGGTACTTCTTTTATTCAGAAAATATTGACGTTGCTAAGTCGACTCCATATCATGAAATCTTCAGAAATATTCAACTAAGTAAAATAGGAGAGGGAAAATCTATTGTCCTCAACTTTCTCTATTTTGAATATGACAAGGCAACGCTCACCAAACAATCCATTATGGAATTGGAGCGTGTGTTGGATTTAATGAATTCAAACCCCAACCTCAAAATTGAAATTGCAGGCCATACAGACAATAAAGGAACCCAAGACTACAATGTACAGCTTTCTAAGAGGCGTGCGCAAGCAGTTGTGGATTGGCTGGCCAGCAAGAACATCGAGAGGTCTAAAATGACTTCGAAGGGTTATGGGTTTTCAATGCCTGTTGAGAGCAATGACACAGAAGCAGGAAGAGCCAAAAACAGGCGTACAGAATTTGTGGTCTTAGAGTACGATGTGCCACCGTCTAAGGAAAGATCATTGGATCCTCCAATGGAACCAACTATAGAATCAACGGCCCGAATTGCTCACACTGACCGGGAAAGGGAAGAACCTGTCATAGAACCAGCGGCAGAGTCCGAAGTGCAGCCAGAATCAACTACGGAGACGCTGGCCAAAACGGATGACAAAGGCCAATCTGGCGGAGAGTCCTCACCTGACCCCGAACCTGTATTTTCAGAACCAGCCGTGGTTGTAGAAGAGACTGGCGCACCATATTCTACAGGTTTGCGCCCATTCTCCTCGTCCAAACCAAATTATTATAGTAGCAACAGGATTGAGGTGGACTCTAAAATGTCTGGTGGAGTTATCTATCGTGTGCAAATTGGCTCTTTCTCAAAATTGCCTGAAGGAACCAAGCTTAAAGGGCTTTATCCAGTAACAGCAATGAAGCTCGACAACGGACTTTACAGATGTAGTGTGGGTGAATTCAGAACCTATAAAGAGGCTAAGTTGACGCAAAAAGAAGTTAGGGCAACAGGGTTTTCAGATGCGTTTCTCGTCGCTTTCTACAACGGGCAGAAAATCTCTGTTTCTAAAGCAATCAATTTGGAATAATGGGCATGAACAGAATATTTTTCCTCCTTTGTCTACTCGGATTTCTCCTGATTTCATCGAATGTCATCGGCCAATCTGATGTTGAGCAACTTCAATCTCAGCTAGATACCGCATCTGATAGTGG
>JYMV01037251.1_pt1 | contig 47631 bp, 35 predicted proteins | sample 338911 | NCBI WGS metagenome assembly JYMV01 (sample SAMN03354496, study PRJNA234377) | hydrothermal vent metagenome | biome: Deep sea; feature: Hydrothermal plumes at the Eastern Lau Spreading Center, Western Pacific Ocean; material: Seawater | place: Tonga | collected 2009 | depth 2000 m m | reverse complement strand
GTGACTGACGCAGCACTGGGGATCATCAAGGTGATTAATTCAAATATGGCACTGGCGATTCGATCTAATTCAGTTGCCCGGGGTGTGGACCCCCGTGAGTTTTCACTGCTGCCGTTCGGTGGGGCCGGACCGCTGCACGGTGTGGCCCTTGCAGAGGCCGTATTTGCAAAAAATGTCATTATCCCTGTGGCACCGGGCATCACCGCCGCCATGGGGCTTTTACAGACCGATATGCAGTACGAGCACGCCCGCTCGCTGATTACATCACTTTCTAATACCTCGACTGAGACGAGTGACCGAATTAACAGTCTAGTCAAAGAACTGGTATCTGAATGCCGTCGGGACCTCGAGAAGGACGGCGTACCTACGGCTCGTCAGGAGTTTCAGCGTATCGCGGAATGTCGTTATCACGGACAAGGTTTTGAGTTGCGCGCGCCAATTCCAGATATCGATATCGTGCCAGAGAACATTTCTAAAATTGTCGAGGGTTTTCATGCTCAACATCACCTGGATTATGGTTATACCTTTGAAGATGGTGAAGTCGAGCTGATCACAATCCGTGTCATTGGCATGGAGCGGGTGACGCCGCTGGAGGTATCGCCTCTGGATCAGGCCGGTACGGCGAACACGCCCGAGGATGCGCTGCTTTATCATGCGGAGACCGTTTTCGACGACAAGCAAACTCTTCAGACGCCGCGTTACGATCGAAACAAACTCCGGGCCGGTCATGCGGTCTCGGGGCCAGCCATCATTATTCAGCACAACTCGACCATTCTGATTCCTCCCGGGTACGTCGCACAGACTGGGGAATTCGGAAACCTGACAATCGAGCGCAGCAATTAAAGTCCGCTAGCGAGACAGTACACTATGCCGTCAGACGAACTCGATCCGATCACTCTGCAGGTTATCAGCGGGGCGCTGGATACCATCGCCGAGGAGATGGGCCATATTCTGTACCGGATGTCGTTCTCATCGATCATTCGTGAGTCGCAAGACCTTGGGGCAGGTCTTTTCGATACCGATTTCAATACCCTGTGTGAATCCGAATCAACACCACTGCATATAGGATCTCTACCGGGATACTTATATGGCATTCAGGAAACCCTGCAGGGGGGCACCTGGAACGAAGGCGATGTCGTTCTCCATAACCATCCTTACTATGGTGCCAGCCATTCGCCAGACCTCGCGATCGTTATTCCCTGCTTTTATAAGGGAGAGTTGGTCGGGTTCGCGGCGAACACGGCTCATCACCTGGATATCGGGGCGGCAACTCCGGGTCTGATTATCGACATTCCAGATGTGTTTGCCGAAGGCATGTTATTTGCCGGTACCAAGCTGTACGAGAAAGGTGTTCGCAATGAGGCCATGTGGGAGTTCCTGGGTCGAAACAGCCGGGCGGCGAAACAGCTACAGAGCGATATCGAAGCCCAGATCGCCTCGGCGAAGTTGGGCGTGCGACGGTTTGTTGAACTGATGGAACGCTACGGCAAAGACCAGATACTGTCAGCAACGCAGCAGCTGATGGATTACACCGAGCGAATACTGCGGCAGAAGATTGAAACAATACCGGACGGTGAGTACCGTGCCGAAGGCTTTCTTGACGATGATGGCAAAAACAGAGGTGTCCGGCTGCCAATCAAGGTGTGCGTCCGGATCCAGGGCGATGGCATAGAAATTGATCTCACAGGATCGGCCGACCAGGTGGAAACGGGTTTTAATGTGCCTTTTGACGGATCGACGAAAGTGGCGTGTTTTTGCGCAATTCGCTCCCTGCTGCTTGATGCGCATACGTCCGAGATCGAGGTACCCTCAAATGAAGGGTCTTTCAGACCGATCAAAGTGATCGCGCCCAAGGGCTCAATCTACAATCCAAAGTTTCCTGCGGCAGCTGAGGCCAGATTTACGCAGTGCAATCGCATGATCGATCTGATCTATAAGGCACTGGCACCTGTCCTGCCGGATGAGATTATCGCTGGCAGTTCGGCATCATTGTCATTTGTGTCGTACTCCGGTATCCGGCCGTCTGGTGATTATTGGGTTTTCCTGGAGGTAAACGAAGGGGCTTACGGTGGACGCCCGCGATCTGACGGTCCGGACAGTATTGATAACCTGATGGCCAATACCCGGAATAATCCCCTCGAAGACCTGGCCATTCACCTGCCAATGATCTGTGATCGGTACGAATTGCGTGACGACGTATTGCCCGGTGCGGGCCGTTACCGGGGTGGGATCGGTGTCGTGAAGTCGCAGCGCGTTCTGACTGACGCATTTATTACCCACGAGAACGAAAGGCACCACGATGTCCCCTGGGGTATTTTTGGTGGTGGGCCAGGTGCAACCGGCAAAGTCGAGATCTACAATGTGTCAGATCCCGATAATATCCAGGATATGCCAGCCAAGTTTTCGGGCATCAAAATCAATGCTGGCGATGTGCATGCGTTTTATGCACCCTGCGGCGGTGGTTATGGCGATCCGCTCGAACGCCCGGCAAGTCAGGTACTCGAAGACGTTCTGGATGATTTCTGCACGGTTGAACACGCGAGAAAAGCGTACGGCGTGGTCGTAGATCTCACCACGGAAACCGTGGACGAGTCTGCGACAGAATCGCTACGGGCGCAGATGCGCAGTCAACCGCTGGCGACCACTTCAGCGCCAGAGCGCAAGGTGCAACAAGTAGCCAGGGAGACACCCGCCCAGCGCGACCGTGTTGGTGCCCGGGTATCCGAGCCTGTGCAGCCCGCAAAGTCTCTTGAAGCCGATCAGACTGTGGCGTCGACGATCTCCCAGTTGCGTGGTACGTTCGGGGACAACTGGAGCTTCGACATTGTCTACCATACGTCAAATCGTAGCCTGACCGAGGTGCGAGGCGAATTGCGGGCCAACGGGGCCTATGCCAGCGAGACCGGCACACATGAACATGCCGGGGCGGGTTATTCTGCTGGGAAGCGGCTACAGACTGCGGCTGAACAGAGCTTTGTTAAATGTGCACAAAAACTTCTGCAAAACGACTGATAATTCTATTTTGAGTGGGTGCCCAATACTGTTGGACTGATGCTGCGTTACTAATTCGGAGTTACGCTGTTGGAAACACAACCGCTGACGTTTGTCCTGGTGATGACCGCTCTCGCCCTGATTGGCGTGGTTGTATTCGTCATTTATCTTGTGGTACGCAATAAAGAAGGGCTATCTGTCGACACCACCTCTGGAAGCGGGCCTTCCTCAGGTCAACGCTGGTTTGAATACCTACTCGCAGTTTTGGCACTGGTTGCACTGGTTGTTGCAGTGATCGTGGTGATTGTTTTTCTGTACCCCTCAGGAATAGCACACGAGACTGCCTGGCGGGGAGGGACCCGATCGATGATCTTTCTGGTGGCGATGATGGTCGTCGGCCTGGGGGCATTGGTCGCGTTTGTGATCGGTATGTTTGCTCGTCGTCGGACGGACAAACCAGTGGCTGCAACCGAGTCGGGTTCGGCTTCGTCGGCGCCTGATCCTGTCCAGACACCGGCTGGTACTCGTTTACTTGGCTTACTCGTTTTGGTGTTGGCGTTTCTGGTCCTGAACTGGGTGTATGTGGACACGGTCGGCCAGTATCGATTGATGGCCAGTCTGATCTATCCGGCTGTTCTGGGTGTGGCACTGGTTCTGTTGTTCGACAAAGCAACACGAGCCTGGTCGATCAAGGCTAAAGGTGAACCGTTCAGAGAATGGGTATTTTGTGATGCAGCAGTTTTTCTTGTGTTTCTTGGCTTCCTAAATCTGATCCAGTTCGCTGCAGCCGAGTCCTACAACGCTTTGTTTTGGGATCTTTTGAACCTGGTTCTTTTCTTTTTTGTGTTCTGGCTGGTGGATCGGAAGGTTACTCGATACCGCTTTCTCGTTGCCTACGGCTATTTTGCTTTGACACCCGTTCTGCTCTACATTTGGCAATGGGTTCATGCAGTCGAGGATGTAGTTGAGACCCTACCCTGGTGGTCTTCGGTTTGGCCGTTCGCCATTCTGGCAATCCTATTCATGGTCATTGAGATCATTGCTTTGATCGCCACCCGGGGGTCGCAAAGGCAGGGTGGTGGTGCGGTTCGCGACACAGTTTTTATCGTTCTTTACGGTATCCTGTTATTGGGTGCCGCACCCTAAGGGATGGCGATGCCGGCAAAGCACTGCCCTGTCGCTTGTAATCGGGTCCAATTTGAGTCAGATTACTAAGGCCCTCGCGGGGAAATAATTGTGGGGGGAATCAAGAATAGAGCAGGTCTCAGGTAAGGCTGAGGCTTTAGACTGAGTTAGACGTGCAGGTGAGGTGGCGATGGCAGGATGGCAGTGGTTCTGGACGTTAGTAGGATTTCTCCTGCTCATATTGGTATTGATTTTTTTGTATTTCTTCCAGCCGTTTGAAGATCTGTTCACCTTGGTGTTAACCGGGGTCAGTTACAGTAATGCGATATTCTGGGTTGCCCTCATCATCGGCATCATCGGGTTTTGCACGTTCCACTGGCATGCTTACAAAGTTCATATCGTTCAGCAGCGCAGTGTTGAATCAATGGTTTTAACTTCTCTTCGTGGTTCAACATTTATCGTTATTTTGCTGAGTGGCGGAGCAACCCTGCAGGCTGTTCAAAACTTGTGCGTGTATTTACTCCAGAACGGCTACGCGTTCGATTCAAATTTTGGCAAAAGAATTGCCGCAACCATTGCCTTGGTGACCATAACGGGCATTTTCTGTGTTATTTTCTGGTTGTTGAAGTTGATACGACCGGCTCACGCCTGATCAGTACCGGGGCAGGCTGGGCAGAATGGATGTAAAGAGATGTAGGATAGACGGCAGGATGGGGGTGTCGGTACGGAACAGAGTTCTGATTGCCGATGTAACAGACTCAACGCAGTAAACTATGGAGGACAGTGAAGATGGTAGATAATATTAAAAAGTTTATGGGGACGACGGCAAAAGCTGTGGCTGCGGGCACCGTGGCAGCCAGTTTCCCGTACATATCAACGGGAAATGAACCTTTGCGCACCATTGGACTTGGTGTCAGCATCATCAACGAGATTCAAAGTCAGGCGTCGAAGGATCTGGGGTTTGAGATTCGTGGTCAGGCGCTTGGTTATGGAGCTATGTTCGGGAAGATGTTGAACCAGAACGATCAATACGATATCGCTGAAGGTTACTACAATGACTTCGACGTGTTTATTCCCGCAAAAGTTTGGCATCCAACAGATACGACGCGGGTCAAAGAATGGGATTCGATCTCTGATCTGAGCAAGACCGGTAAGTTGACGCCTGATTCTAAGGAAGGTGACGGTGATGCACCTTTCCGTAAGTTGTGGCTTAACGAAAGTGGTGACTTGGTTGAGGGTCCGACACGCTGGGTATCGGCTGTTCCAACTTGGCACAATGCTGACACCCTGGGCTACAACCCGGAAGAGACCGGTGGAAAGCTGGAGAGCTGGGGATCGCTCTTTGACGAGAAGTTCCGGGGTCGCGTTGCACTGCTGAACGTGCCGCAAATCGGAGTGATGGATGCAGCGATGGGAGCGGAGGCCATAGGTCTGGTCAAGTTTGGAGACAAAGGTGATATGACACGCGGGGAAATCGATATTTTGATGGATTTTCTCATTGAGAAGAAACGCGAAGGCCATTTTAGGGCCTTCTGGGAAACGTTTGGACAGTCAGTCAACCTCATGGTATCGGGTGAAGTTGTTGTTCAGAGTTTGTGGTCGCCAGCGGTGACGGCGATCCGTGCTGAAGGTGTCCCCTGTATCTATGCAGATCTCAAAGAAGGTTACCGAGGTTGGCATGGTGGGCTTTCGATCTCGAACAAAGTATCCGGCAAGAAGCTCGATCAGGCTTATGAGTACATCAATTGGTGGCTGGAGGGATGGGCAGGGGCATTCGTTGCCCGTCAGGGATACTACATGTCTCCAACTGAGAATGTTAAAAAGTACCTCGAGCCTGAAGAGTGGGACTACTGGTACATGGGTAAGGCGGCAGCGAAAGAGCTTATGGATCCGTTTGGTAATCCATTGGTGCCAAAGGGGGAAGTACGCGACGGTGGGTCTTACTTGGACCGCTTTTCTAACATCGGTGTCTGGAATTCGTTGATGAAAGAGAACGACTATTTGGTTAAGCGCTGGACTGAATTCCTGACCGCTTGATGTTGTTCCTCCGCACCAATGAACGCTTGAAGTGATTTATACACAGTCAGTAGCACTGATTTTGAGGTGACACGCGACTAACGTCCGCAAGCGGAGATAAATTGCAAGCGGCGACTCAATTTGGCCTGTTCAGCTGGGCTGTTGAGGCGCCGCTTTTTTTCTACCGGACTTTTCAAAATAATGTGGAATGTGGTATCACAGAATGATTAAAAGAGATAATGAAGAACAGGTTTAAGCATCTTGTTTCTGTGTCATTTCTATTGTCGATCAATTTACTCGTGAAAGTAGAGCTAGGTGAGTCATGGGTCAGGTAACTTCATCAAACCACCCAGGTCTAGTTGGAGTTCAACCTGAGCCAACCGAGCAGGCATTGCCAAATGCTAGTTCACGTCGCCAGCGTGTGGAAGGTTTTCCAGTGTCATGGTTGGTCGCTCCGAGTGTTCTCTGGTTATTGATTTTCTTGGTGATACCACTTATCAGTATTTTTGTTTTCAGTTTGTGGACTTCAACGGGTTATGGGCTAGAGCCTGGTTTTAATATCGGAAATTATGGTGAATATTTTTCTTCGGAGGGATTTTTTGATCCAGAACACCGAAACTTTTTGAAACTCAGTGTGTTTATTCGCACTCTGGGTAGCACCTTTGCTTATACCCTGGAAGTCATGGTGCTGTGCCTGTTGACTGGCTATCCAATTGCTTACTTTCTCGCCCGGCGAGTAACTAGTTTCAAGTGGCAGATGGCACTGTTTATGGTGTGCATGGTGCCTTTTTGGACCAGCTATCTGATCCGTGCGGTTGCTTGGTTGCCAATGCTTGGCAGACGAGGTTTACTCAACTCATTATTACTCTCTCTCGGCCTTGTTGATAAACCAGTGGATTTTCTTCTTTACTCGGAATTTGGTTACACCACTGCTTTGACTCAGCTCTATGTGGTTTTGTCTGTTGGCCCCATCTTCTTTTCATTGGCTAAGATTGATACAGATATTATCGAGGCTGCGCGTGATATGGGTGCAACGGCGTTTCAAATATTCCGGGAGATCATTCTGCCGCTGTCTCTTCCTGGTGTCGCCATCGGAATGATTTTTATTTTTGTAATGCTTATGGGCGAATTTGCGACAGCTGTGGTAGTTTTTGGTGGCAAGACCAGTACTGTAGGTACCGTCATATTGAATTATTATGCGATAGCGAATTACCCTTTTGCCGCTGTAAACGCAATTATGTTGATGCTCGCAATGATGCTCGGCGTAGTAATTATTCTTCGCCTGGTGAATATTCGAAAGGAATTGTAATCATGGCACGCTGGAGCAAGCAAAAACGAAAACAGGCATTGGGCACCACACTTTTCAGTGGTTATTACGGACTGTTTTTGATTTTTATATATGGGCCGATGATAGCCATGTTTATATTGTCATTTCAGGGTCGACGTGGTGGTACAAGTTTTCCGATGAGAGGTTCGAGTTTCTACTGGTGGCAGAAATTGGTCGAACCATCAGTAGTGGGCGATATGCAGGGTGCATTATTGCGTTCGCTAATTCTCGCTTTGATAGTCATGGTCATTACAGCACTTTTCTCGACCATGTTGGCAATGGCATTTCGTAAACGGTTTTTCGGATCTAATGTTCTTTTCTATACAGTGATGTCAGGCTTGATGGTGCCAGGTATTCTTTTAAGTCTCGGCCTAGCGACCTTACTGCGAGAGGTCGGCATACCGGCAGCGTGGTGGTCTTCAGGCCTTGGTGTTCATGTTGTATGGACACTGCCATTTGGGTTCTTGGTGATGATGGCTGTGTTCAATCGATTCGATGTCAGCCTGGAAGAAGCAGCTCGTGACATGGGTGCCGATGAATGGACGGTATTTAAAGAGATCACTTTCCCACTAATCCTTCCTGGAATAGTTGCTGCCGGGTTGTTTGGCTTCACCCTGTCCTATGATGAATTTGCAAGAACAACATTGCTGGCTGGAGAGTTCAACACGCTGCCGTTGGATATCAATGCTTCAATGACGCAGAGAATTCGCCCGACCCTATTCGCGTTAGGTACAGCCTCGACCATATTTTCGTTGCTGATGATCGGATTATTCTTGGTGATTTACAGTATTCTTTATCGCAGGACCCACTAAATTAATTATTGGGCCAGCCGCACTGCTACTTGCTACTAAAAGTACTAACAATCCTCTGCACATTGATAACTAGTATTGTGCTTTTTAACTACATATTAGTCAGAAGAACCCCATCGCCGGCCGCCCAGAAGATCTCAACTTGCTGACCCAAAGAATAGTTCCGTCTGACCGCATCCCTGTGTTGTTCCACATGCACGAAGTGATTGTTGGAAACTTCGAATACATCGGTTTCAAGTGAACCAATATATTCGGTTGCAATGTATTTGCCGGTGATCTGATTAGCCATGTCTTTATGTTGACTGGTATTCATCTTATCGGCACGGACAGAAAAAAATCCTTCGGAGCCGATCCTTATGTCGGTAGTAAAACCATGCTCGGCGATATAGAACAATTGATCATCCCGCTGTAGGATGACAACTGATCCACTTCGTGATCGTACCGTCCCTGAAAAAAGATTGTTGTTACCGATGAACTCAGCGACAAATTTTGTCTTAGGTCTTTCATAAACATCCCGAGACGTTCCGATCTGCTGGATTACGGCATCACTCATGACGATGACTTTGTCGGCCATCGATAACGCTTCCTGTTGTGAGTGCGTAACCATTACAAATGTCATCCCGAAGTCTTGCTGGATCTTTTTGAGTTCTACCATCATGGCCTGACGCAGGCTGAAATCGAGCGATCCAAGCGGCTCATCAAGAAGCAAGACGGTAGGCCGACTGATCAGCGCTCTTGCCAATGCAACACGCTGTTGTTGTCCACCACTGAGATCGCGGGGAAAGCGGGTCCCAAGGTCGGACATACCGATCATGTCGAGAATGTCCCAGACCGGTTTTACTCTTTCGGATGAGGATTGCCCTCGCATTTTGAGACTAAATTCAACGTTTTGGAAAACGGTACGGTGCGGAAATAAAGCGAAACTCTGGAACATCATTGAAGTGTCCCGCTGCGACGGCGGTAGATCCGTAACGTCCGTACCAGAGAGATAAATCGTGCCTGAGGTGACTTCTTCGATGCCGCCGATCATCCGTAGGATTGTTGTCTTACCGCAGCCGCTTGGGCCGAGCAGGGCCACGAATTCACCATGCTCTATTTCAGCAGTGAAATTGATCACGGCCCGGGTGTCCCCGGGAAAAGTCTTACAGACGTCGGTCAGGGCGACGTCGTACTCGGGCATGACGGCGTAACCGCGCTCGGCGGGTTAGCCGACGCTTTTTGAGGTGGCCAACAACAAACTCCAGACGGTCTCGAACGGTACATCATCAAATACACCAGCCTGGTTGAAATCGGACAGCAACGAAACCGCCTCTGCTTTAGATTTGTCGGACCCGGCTGCCTCTTTGAGTTGCGACATGGCATCGTTGAAGCCGGTAGTCTCCCTGCTTTTCTTTGTTTTTAGTGTCTGGGCCAGTAGTTCTCCAATTTCGGACACTGCGTGCTGGAAACGTCCAGAGCCGCTCGGGGCACCGAAGAGCCCGCGGATACCGTTTTCTGCAAATCGCTGCCGCAAACCCTCAGGCATTGACTGAGCAAGACCCTCAAGGGCCTCACCGATGCCGAAGCCGGAGGTGAACAGGCTGCGGATGCTGTCGATGGTGCCATCATCGCTACCACCGTACATGCGGATCTGAGCGCCCTGCAAGGCATTGCCCATGGCCTTGGCTTGGTCGCTGCGCACATGCCGTTCAGCTTCGATATGCATTTTAGATAACTCGAGAAACATGGTAGCGTCGTTGTATTTCTTTAATGCGTCAGCTTTGGCTTCAATACCGCTGGCCTCTGCTTCTAACATACGCTGGGTATTTTGAACTCGCAGTTGTTCGACCTCCATTTCTGCGCGTCCTTTTGCGGCTGCTTCTTTTTCTATGCCTAAAGCGTTGATCTGCTGGGCTTCACTCGAAGCTCGCGCCCGGGTTAGTGTGGCATCGGCTTCCCGCTGAGCGGCCTCATTTCTGGCTTCGGCCTGGGCCAGCATGTGCATTTTTGAAATCTGCGCTTTGTTTTCTTCCTCAACTCGACGTGTTCGAGCATTGTTCTCTGCTTCGATCAGGTCGATGATTCGCTGACGTTCTGCATCAGCCACGTGGCGAACTGATTCGGCTTCGTGTTCGGCCCGTTGTCTTGTTGCGGTGGCCTCAAGTCGTTTGGCTTCAGCCTGTTCTAGCTCCATCTGTTTCGCGGCCAGGGCGATCTCACGGTCATGTTCTTCTCGCTGGCGGGCCAGTGAGCGCTGGACCTCGGCAGTTTCCTTCTTCTGAGAATCGAGCAGTACTTGAGATTCTTTGTCGATCTGTGCCTGTTCCACAGAAAGTTCCTTTTGGATCTCTTCCTGTTCGACCTGCCAGCGCTGCTCCAGGAGAAAAAGCTGCTTTTCAGTGAGGACACGAGCCTGTTCTTCCGCAACAGCCTTTTCCTGAGCTGCTGATGCGAACGCATCGTCTTTATCCACTTCAAGCAGGGCCAGGCGGCTCTCAAGCTTCTGTTTCTGAATGGCTACTTCAGCGGCTTCGGCGGCTTGATTCCGTTGTTCTCGTGCTTTTTCCTCCTCGGCTGCAAGGGCTGTTTGTCGCTGTATCTCAGCCTGCTCTCGTTCACGTTCGTTAGAGATCGACTGGATTTCCTTGTCTTTGAGCGCGCTATTTAGCGCACGGTCACGCTGAATCTGTGCCAGTTCTTCCTCCTTGGCTTTCTCGTGCAGTTCGATCTGTCGGTCTTTTTCTGCCTTTTCGAGGTCTAAATTCCGCTGGATATTGGCCAGTTCTTCCTGCTTGGCTTTTCCGATCAGGTGTATCTCCCGGTCACGACGTTCCTGTTCCGTGATACGCGTCTTATCGATTTCCGCCACTTCACGTTTGCGGGCCTCCTCGATAAGGGCAATATCGCGCTCTGTGCGCAGCTGTTCGAGTATCTGCTCGTTATGAATCTCCTTTTCCTCGACTGCTATTTTCTGTTCAAGCACATAACGTTGTTTCTCACCGACCCGGAGCGCTTGTTCATTGGAGACGGCCTTGTCCTGATTAGCCCGTGCAAACGCTTCCTGGCGTTCAATTTCGAGTAGTTCGAGTTGCGTATCAAGTTCTTTCTGGCGGATAGCCACACTTACTTTCTTTTCCGTCTCGTGGATTTCCCGCTTGGCTTTGGACGTGATGGCGGTGATGATTTTCAGACCCTCTGCATCAAACACATTGTCGGTCTTGAAGTATTCTTTTCCTGTTTGTTCCATGGTCACGATGGTGACTTCTTCTAGAGTAAGTCCGTTAACCTTGAAGCTCTCCAGCACGTAGCCTTTGATGTCCCTGGCAAACACATCCCGGTTTTCATGTAGCTCGGTCAGTGTTTTCGTGGCAGCATAGCTGCGCAAGGCGCTGATAATCTTGGCTTCAAGCAGGTTTCGGATATTGTCGGCGTCGAAGGTTTTCTCTCCCAGGCTTCGGCTCGCAGTCAGCAGGTCATCCTCGCTATGTCCAACGTGGGTGTAGAGTTCGGCGACCACATCCACGCGGATCTTGTCGGCGGTAAGTATGGCTTGATCCCGTGAACGGCTGACAATGAGTTTTATGGTCTCAAGCGACACCCAGGTGATCTCGTGGAATACTGGAAACACCATAGCGCCTTGACCAAAGCAGACTTTGGTGCCACCAAAGCCTGTGCGGATAAATCCCATGTTTGCAGGGGCACGTTTGTACACCCAGACCGAGATGATGTAGAAGATCGCGACCGCGATAACGGCCAGGATCACCAGAGTAATGAATGTTTCTATTGTCATGGGTCGTATTACCGGTTTGAATTCATTAATGTTTTACGCTTGATTTCTCACGCCTTGGTGGGTTGTTAACCTGCTGTTCGGGTCAGGACGTCATTGATCCCAATTCTCCTTTAACCTGCTTTCCGAAGTCAAAGACAGTCGGCACTCCTCGTGTGCTTCGGATTCTCTGGCGTAAAGCCTCGGTCTCCTTCGTTTCGGTCTGTAGCGTTGCAGGGTCGAGTACGACACCGTAGGCCTCCCGTGCCACTTCAATAGTGACGAGTCGGCGGACGACATCTTTCTGGACGGCCTCACTATCTCGCTCTAAAGGGTCACCCCAGCCACCGGCGCCTGCTGTCTGGAAGATGATCTTATCACCTGGGTAAACCCCGACATGGTCGACCTTTGAGGGTAGCGGCTTACGGCCGCCATCGCCTTGTACGAGCCATTTTGCTGAACAGGCGCCCGGTTTTCCACCGAGAATCCCCCAGGGGTGACTTTGGTGGCGGTCATCGTGGATTGAGATCTCGCCCGGCTCGAGAATACGGTATATTTTTTCCACACCATTGCCACCCCGGTGCTTCCCCGCACCACCAGAGTCACAGATGCTGGTGTAACTTTCGATCACAAGCGGGAAGTAGGTCTCGAGGTATTCTGTGGGAATGTTTTCAAACAGAGGCCACCACGAGTGCCCATCGATACCGTCTCCGAGCGGACGTCCGGGAATACCGCCGTACAGGATCTCCATCAACTGGAATGGAGCGCCGTCGCTGGCGACGCCAGAGTATAGAAAATGCGGGCTCGAGCCGCAGCCGGCCGCGGTCGCCATCTCCGGTGCGTTATGGCTCAGCGCGCCACCGAGGACATCGAACTGGCGCGCCAGGGCGTGGGTCCTGCATCCCAGGGCAGCCGGGAACTCAGGCTGCAGTACCGATCCTTTGGGCATCTTGACATGGATCAGGTCATAGAACCCGTCGTTAAGCAGGATTTGAGGATCGAACGCCATGATCATGTAAACGCCAATGAACATCTTGAACATCCCCTCGTGCAGGTAGAAATTGATTGGACCGGGTGCCTGATCCGACGTACCGGTCCAGTCAAAGTAGGCGTCTTCACCTTCGCGCCAGACTGTCAGTTTGAGCTTAAATGGACCATTCCCACACCCATCATCATCGACGTAGTCCTCAAACGATTTCGGTTCAGTCGACAGGTTCTGGACAATCAGCTGGCGCATCGCCCGATTGGTGCGCAATAGCAGTTCCTCGCAAGCCTGGAAATATGTTTCAGTGCCGAAGCGTTGACAGATCTCGATCACACGCTTTTCACCGGTACGACTTCCCGCAATGATTGCCATCAGATCGCTGTAGTTCATGTCAGGCGTACGGGTATTGTTCAGCACAAGATCAAGTGCGGCCTGATTCAGCTGACCTCTGTCATAGATCTTGATTGGCGGAATGCGTATACCTTCGCCGAAAATAGATTGCGCGGTGGTCGGCATGCTGCCTGCAGCGGGGCCACCGACGTCCATCATGTGGCCAAACATTGAACTGAAGCCGACCAAAGTATCATTGTGGAAGATCGGGATGAGGACGAGCCAGTCGTTGATATGACTGACTGCACCGCCGCACTGGTAGGGATCGCTCTGCAGGATAATATCGCCAGGCGCCAGGTCGAACCGATTTTCCCGCAGCATTTCTGCCACGTACGACCCGAATTGACCCACGATCATTCGACCTTTTGGGTCTGTAATCATGGAAAATTCGTCATGCTGTTCGCGTATCACCGGTGACATCGCCGAGCGAAAAAGAACAGCATCCATTTCATGTCGTGCATTTCTCAGTGCGTTTTCAATGAGATCCAGGGTTACGGCGTCGATTGGTTGGCCAGGTCTGGCCCGACGACCTGTCTGCAGAGGCATCGCGGCTGTGGGAACGGCCGCGCGCACTGGTGCGGCATCACCGACCGGAGATCGGGGCTCTTGTTTCTTTGCGGTGCTACTGCTCGCGGTGTTGATTTGGGCGTAACACTGCGCGAGAGCGTTGTCCGTAGCGCGTTGTACGGCAATGCCAATATTGCCGCTGACCTGGGCAGTGCCGCTCTGTGTCTGAGTTATTCCGCCGGCCTGCAGTCTGCAAACGACCCGTAGTTCATTACCGGTTGTGGTGTGTTCGATCAGTTCGTGCGACCAGTCGTCGCCATATTGCTGATTTAGAATGTTGACGATATTGCTGTCAGAAGCCGATGCGACGACCGGTCGTGTTTCTCCCGCTACGCCGGTTTCACTGCGTATCGCTTCGAAGCCGCTCTGAAGGTTCGTCTGCTGCATCTGGTGACTGAATATCCGATCAAACTGGTCCTTATTGGCTCTGACCAGTTCATCGAGGGATAAAGATTTATTGCTCACGGGCAGTCTTCTCTCTAATGTGTCGCCTGCGTTGACTCGGTTATCGGACTGATAACAAGATTGAGGTATTCATCGATTCTGGCCAGATGGTCCGGATGGACCAGCGTCGTCGAGTCCGTTTGACTGATCAGCGCGGGACCGGCTATTTCGTTGCCGGCTTTCAGAATATTCCGCTCGTAGACCGCAGTTGTATGGGATTTTTTGTCAAAATAGACCGGTCGTTCATCGGTCATTGCCGCTGACGCGTCAGGGCTTTCCTCCACCATCTTGGGTGGTTTGATGTCCGCGACCTGGCCGATTCCAATCACCCGCAGGTTGACAATTTCGACGGGGCTTTCAACCTGAAAGCCGTAGAGTTCCTGATGCCGGGTATCAAAGCGACTTCTGAGCGTCTGTAGGTTGTTCTCTAGATCGTGTACCTGAAACATGAGCGACAGTTCATGGCCCTGAGGCAGGTAGCGCAGGTCGATCTCATATCGGATGGCCTGATCAGTAAGGGCGATGCCTTCCTCTTTCAGCCACTGCCCGACTTTGTTTTCGAGTTGTGATGTGATCTGTTCAATACGGTTCGGCTCTATATCATCGAGATTCCGGATCAACGTCCGAGACGCTTCATGGCGGATACTCGAATTGAGAAAACCAAGCGCCGACAATACACCGGGTGTCAGCGGCACAATGATAGGGTAGCATTGACCAAGCATTGCCAGCGCATTCGCATGCAGAGGGCCGGCGCCACCGAATGGCACGAGACTGAAGTTGCGCAGGTCCAGCCCCCGCTGAACAGTGGTCAGCCGCAAAGCGCCAAACATATTTTCATTGACGATATCGATAATGCCCTGAGCGGTTTCGTACAGGTCAAGATTGAGCGGGTGTCCTAAGGCGCCAACTACATCCTCGGCTGCCTTGGTGTCCAGTGGCATACGGCCACCCAGCAGAGATTCGGGGAGTCGTCCTAACACGACGTTGGCGTCAGTCACCGTGGCGGCAGTACCACCTTTGCCATAACAGGCTGGCCCCGGGAAAGCGCCGGCACTTTCGGGGCCAACGCGAATAGCGCCGGTCATCGGTACGTGTGCGATCGAGCCGCCACCCGCACCCACACTGTGTACTTCGATCGACGGAATCTTAACGGGGTATCTACCCAGTGAGGTTTGACGGGACGAGGTGGGCTCACCGTCCTGAATAAGAGAAACATCGGTAGAAGTGCCACCCATGTCGAACCCCAGAGCATTGGGGAATCCGGCGAGCCCCGACACATGTGCGGCGCCGGCAACGCCACCGGCAGGGCCGGAAAGCAAGGTGTAGACGGGCAATTCCATCGCTCGTTCTACACCCATCAGACCGCTGTCGGATCTCACGATGTGGAGTCGGGAATTGAATCGTTCGTTTTCAAGTTTATGACGAAAATTATCAAGATAACGCCGCATGCCGGGTCTGACATAAGCGTTCATGACGGTCACCAGCGTGCGTTCATACTCCCGAAATTCCGGCAGTATTTCTGATGACAGAGAAATAGGCAGGTCCGGATAGGCGCTCGCAACAACGTCTCTGAGCCTTAGTTCGTGAACGGGGTTCGCATACGCATGAAGAAGTGAGATCGTGATTGAATCCGCACCATTGCGGACAAGTTCATCTGTCATCTCTCGCGCACGACTTTCATCGAGTGGCTGCAGGATCTCACCTTGTGCGTTGATCCGTTCCGGTACGCCTCGTGTCAGTTCTAGATCCGCCAGGGGCTGTGGCTTTTCCATTGTGATCCAGCCGGCCAACGGCCCAGGTGTCTGCGAACGTGCCAGATGCAGGACTTGCTCAAAGTTTTCTGTGACCAGCAGTCCAACTCGGGCACCTTTTTCTTCCAGCACGATGTTGGTTGCCACCGTCGTCCCGTGCAGTATGGATTGGATATCGTCCGGTGAGAGGTTTGCCTGATCGAGAAGCGAGCGTATACCGTCCAGAATGCCGACAGACTGGTCTTCCGGTGTTGACAGGGTTTTATGCAGGTGGAACGTTTCCTTCCCCTCGTCGAAAAGAAGTAAATCTGTAAACGTACCGCCAACATCAATGCCCAGGCGAATAGACATGCCGGATTAAGTCTCCCTGAAGTGCGGGCCGAGGCCCATCCTTCGAGTTACTGTTATTTATTAACTGCCGTTTGTAACTAAACAAATCTACAACAGAATGGTACTTGCTGGAAGGCCTAACAAGGAAAAGAAGGGCCTGGGATATCTTTCTGATCGGTCTTGGATCAGGGCGCTTACTCAGCGCAGGTCCAGGCTTGGGCAAGAATTTGGCTTTGTTCTGTCCTTGAATTATCATTGGTGACTGGCATATGAGCTAGGCTGGGCCTGGACAGACATCAATCCCGGTATTTCACAACGAGGGGGTCAGTACACTGATGGAAGAAGCTAAAAGCCGGTGGCAGGAGCCGCGTTCGTGGATCGGGTTGGTTGTAATTGTCATATTGATCATGTTCCTGCTTTTTTATAGACCATTCGAGCAGTATCTGCTCGACAACATTCCCCGCATACACTTTTCGAATATTTTGTTCTGGTTTGCCTCTCTTGTGGCGGTAGTCAGTTTTGCGGTGTCTCACTGGCAGTCTTTCAGAAAGAGCATATTCCAAGGTGTAACAGAATCGAATGCACAGGATCTGGTCTTTGACACTTTACAGATCGCTGTACTGGTGGCTGTCATCCTGTGTGCAGGTGCAACTATTCAGGCGGTGGAGATGCTGGGCGTTCACCTCATGAATGACGGTTCTGTCATTGATGCGGAGTTTGGCCGCCGCCTGTTATCGGTCTTCCTGTTGGTTGTTTTGGCAGTGCTCTTTTATCTATTGCATCGGGTCGTAAGGGCATTCAGACTCGGTTGGCGTCACCGATGGACACCACCCAGGGCTTCAAGGTAAGCCTGATCGTATTTTCTGAGGAACTTGGATAGCAGTAATGAACGACTGGCAGGACAGCACTCGTGAGGACTACTTGAGCAAAGGGCTTGCAGGTCGGTCTGGTTATGGCAGCAAGCCGGCACTGCTCATTATCGATTTCAGCAATGGATTCACCGACCCCAAGTCCCCTCTGGGTGGGAACTTTGACCAGCAGTTGGCGACGACGGCCAGGCTACTGACTGAATTCCGCCGAGGCCGGTTGCCTGTCGTCTACACGACGGTTGCCTATCAGCCGGACTACCGTGATGCCGGTGTGTTTATAAAAAAAGTACCCTCGTTGTCGATACTGGTGGAAGGGTCAGACCTGGTTGAGATCGATGATCGAATTGCACCGCAAGAAGGTGAACATGTGATCGTCAAGAAATTTGCCAGCTCGTTTTTCGGGACTGAGCTGGATGTGTATTTTCGTGGAATGGGTGTGGACACCGTGATCATTACCGGCTGTACGACCAGCGGCTGTGTTCGGGCATCAGCCGTCGATTCTCTGCAATATGGATTTCAGACTATTGTCGTGCGTGAGGGCGTTGGTGATCGGGCCGATGGGCCCCACCACGCGAACCTGTTTGATATGGATGCCAAATACTGCGATGTTGAATCCGAACAGGACGTGTTGTCGTATCTTTGCTCACTCGTAGAAGAAGGTGGTGACGCGGCAGAAGCGGATAATGATTTTCGCGGCTGGTGGCAGGCTGCACCGCCAACGTCTATCAGCAGTTGAAGTTAGCCAGTTAGAAAAGGAAAAACAGTGAGCCCCGGTTCAACTCGCGATTTACTCGACTCATTCGATGCGCTGATCGAAGGTAACCGACAGCAACTGAATGAGTTATACGGCCAGTCAGGTGCAACACCGCCCCGGTCGGTCAACCAGGTGGCCGAGATTGAGGAAGAATCAACCTGGTCAGAAGGTCTGGATAGACAGAGTATTGGCGAAGGGCAATCCGCCGTGTGGCTTAATCAGCATTTTCCCGATGCCTGGCGTTATGAGATTCGAGATCGTCGTCGACAGGACAACGAAGTGATTGTGTTGTGCCGTCTCGAACTGCTCAGCCATAAAATCCATAAAGCGCAGTTCGGTTCAGCGATGATTCCCACGACTGAGAACGGTGAATATCGAAACGAGCGAGAGGCGGAGTCCGCCGCCTACGAGTCTGCTGTAGACGATGCCTTGAGGCAGTGTATCGAGTATCTCTGAGCATCAATTCCCAGGACATCGGAAGGTTTGGTTTCCATCGATGCGAGCGGCCTCGAAACATATGCCTACAAATCAGTACGGAATACCGACGGCACTTGCAGATAACGCAGGGCATCACGTGTTGGTGCTATGGTTGGATGGATTTCCTGCGCCAGGTGATTCAGAGGTCTGGAACTGGTTGGGCGAGGACTACACCGAATTTACAGCTCGTAATACTAAGATCATCACCGTAACCCGGCAAAACACGGCTGCGAATCGACAGTTTGCAGATCGTTTTGAATTGTTCTTTGACGTGCTGAGTGATCCAGACGGTCAACTTATCGCTGAACTTAAGCCTAAGCTGGTTGGGACAGGAAAACCCGAGTTCTGTCTGATCAATCCAGCTGGTAGGGTGGTGAAGTGGTCACTTGGCCGGCCTCTGAAGACTGAATTGGAAGACCTGCTGAGCTATCTCGATTCAAGACGTTTGATCGGTGATCAGGTACCCGATGCCAATGTATTTGAGCTGGTTGAACAGGCGCCAGAAATCATACGCAGCGAAACACTTTTCTCCAGTCAGCAGGTGGTGTTGTTCGGCGTGCCCGGGGCATACACACCGACCTGTTCAGCTGAACATCTGCCCGGGTTCCTAAACAACTACGCCGACTTACGTAGTCGGGGCGCAGACAGTGTTGTCTGTATTGCAGTCAACGATCCCTTTGTGATGGATGCTTGGGGACAGGCGCATGAGGTGAAGGGGCGCATCCGTATGGTGGCTGATGGTGACGGCAGCTTTACTCGGGCAATGGGTCTGGCCTTGGATCTCGCTGATTTTGGTCTGGGTAAGCGTTCCAAGCGTTATGCCATGATCCTGGATGATGGGGTCATCAGGCATTTCAATGTTGAGGCCGGCCCGATTGTGGGCAGCAGCAGTGCCGCTAATATGCTGGCGTTGCTCTAGCGCTGTTTCCGGCTCGGTCCGGTCGTTGATTCGTCAAATAGATTCAGCCCAGACCAGGGGGTGACGGTACCAGTGCCTTGAACTGTTGTTCCAGTGACCAGCCGATTCTGAGTATTGTGGATTCCGTATATGGATGACCATGTACGCACAGCGATAGAGGGAGTCCTTCTTTCGACAGGCCATTGGGAATGGCCAGAGCGCACAGTCCCAAAACGTTTGTAGCCCGTGTGTAGTGAGCGGGCAGCAGTTGTTCATCGACGTCGACGACGGGTATAGCAGGCCCGGTGGTGGTTGGTGTCAGCAGGGCATCGATCCCTGCCATCTGCGCTTTGAATTCTGCCCGCCAGTGCTGGAACTGCATCATGGCATTCAGGTAATCCCTGGCTGAACAGGTTTTTCCCGGTAGGATCCTTTGAAGTGTTGCATCGCCAATCGGCAGGTCAGTCTGGTCAACCAGTTCAGCGGCATGGGCATAGCCTTCCGCACTGATCACAACATTAGAGAGATTGCGGTAGGTTTCAAACGAGTGGGGTAGCCCCTGGATGATAATTGTTGCACCTAGATCTTCGGCGTGTTTCAACGTGCGATCGTAAGCGTGATTCACATCATCGGAACAGACTCGCCTTTCCTCGTCAGGCAAAGCGGCAAGACAAAAACCAGCAAGGTCCTCTTTCAGTTCAAGAGGCGAATTATCGGGCGGTTGATAAAGGGTATCGGTGTGGTTGGGATCCGGACCTTGGAGAACGTCATAAATCAGGGCCGCATCGGCCACGCTGCGTGCCAGCGGACCGACCGTGTCCAGTGTGTGTGACAGCGGCATGACACCATGGTTGGAGATTCGTCCGAAAGTGGGTTTCAGTCCAACCAGACCGCAGAAAGCGGACGGCAGTCGTACCGATCCGCCCGTGTCTGTTCCCAGGGCAGCCGAGATCAATCCGGCCGCGACGGCAACCCCAGATCCACTGCTGGACCCACCGGGCACGCGATGGGTTTCGAGATCCCATGGATTCCAGGGGGCACCCAAATATTGATTGGTGCCCCAGCCGCCCAAGGCAAACTCAACTGACTGGGTTTTGCCAATGATAATGGCACCGGCGTCCTGCAGCTTTTGCACCACTGTGGCGGACATGGGTGACCGCCGACCCTCCAGCGCACGGCTGCCCCAGCTCGCAGGGTGGTCTTGGTATTCAATGATGTCTTTAAGACCAAAGGGTATCCCCTCCAATACGCCAGTCGATTTACCAAGTGCCCTGGCTTCGTCCGCTTCTGCCGCTGCTCGCAGCGCTTCTTCGGCAAAAACTGCCGCAAAAGCATTTAACTTGGTGTTAAATCGATCTATACGTGCCAGATAGAGCGCCACCAATTCGACAGACGACAGGCGATCCTCAACCAGGGCTTTTCGTTGTTCCTGGATGGTCCGAGAAAAGACAGAGGTATCCACGCCGCTAGACCTCGACGTTTGTAGTATTCAGCCAGAGTCAGTCACCATAACACAGGTGGCCCCGTGCCAAGTGCGTTGCCGTACCTCTTTGGTTGAATTGGGTGACCCTTACCTTTTAAGATGCCGAGCTGTCGGTTGGATTTGGCATTCAGGGCCCGATGCGCGCTACGGACGCGATGGCTGGCGATGCCAACTCTACAGAGGCGATACAGAAAACAAAAGTAGAATTAAGTTGCCTATTGCCACAGTCAATAACATTCAGGTGTACTACGAGATACACGGTGAAGGTGAACCCGCAGTCTGTATGGGAGGCTGGGGGACTTATTGTCACAAAGATGGTCGCGGCCTGGCCCGGGGACTGACCGACAGATATCAAGTACTGGTTTTTGATTATCGCGGTATCGCTCAATCCAGAGATGATCTGCATATTCCCGCCTCGATGAAACTTTACGCGGCTGATCTTATCGGTCTGCTTGATCAACTGGGTTGGCAACAGGTACATCTCATCGGCCTGGTCGGTATGGGTTGTGGTGTGGCACAGGAGGTTGCACTGAGTCGACCTGAACTGGTGAGAAGCATGGTGAATATGGGGGCATGGTCGTCGGTTGATGACTACCTTCGTGATCAGCTGAAACTGTTCAGAACAGTGCATCGGGAAGTCGGTTTCTATGCTTTTCAGCAGTTCGTCTGTATCTACTCCTTTCTGCCGGAGTTCTACAACCAGAACAAGCATCGGTTGCTTGGTCCGGACGGCGAGTGGGGCGAACTGAGAGACAACTATGTGACCCACGAACGGTTGGTTGATGCCTGCCTTACACACGATACGACCAATAGACTTAAAGATATCACTACACCGACGCTGGTGATCCATGCAGCGAAGGACATGGTCACCAGCCCACGAACCACGTTGCCGATTGAACAGGGTATTTCTGGCGCTGAAGGTGTGACGATGGAAAACACGGCACATGTGGTTGCGGGCAAAGCCCAGAAGATTGAGTTTTGCAATATTCTGTTTTCTTTTCTCGAAAAGCATTGAGCAGGATGGCAGTAACGGTCGGAAACAATGCAATGGGAATAGAACCGCTGCTTTCTATACAATCACACGATCCACGACACGCTGTAAGGATGCGCTGATGGCTGAACACACGTCTGCTGATGACCGGTTGAAGGGGCCACTATCCGGCGTCCGGGTGATCGAAATGGGACAGCTTGTGGCCGGGCCTTTCGTCGGATCTCGTATGGCCGATTTTGGTGCCGAGGTGATCAAAGTCGAGAGCCCGGGTCGGGGTGATGCCATGCGGCACTGGGGCCATCATCGTTACAAGGGTCGAAGTCTCTGGTGGCCAATTCTTGCGCGGAACAAGAAAACCGTCTCGGCTAATCTTCGGGAAAAACGGGGTCAGGATCTGGTGCGCCGGCTGATAGAAACAGCAGATGTGCTGGTCGAGAATTTCAAGCCGGGAACGCTGGAAAAGTGGGGATTCGCGCCTGAGGCGCTGCATGCCATCAACCCCGGGCTCGTAATTGCGCGTGTATCCGGTTTCGGGCAGACAGGTCCCTATTCGAACCGACCGGGCTTCGCCAGTGTCGGTGAAGCGATGGGTGGACTTCGATATATCAATGGGTTTCCGAATCAACCCCCCCCACGAACCGGTATATCCCTGGGTGATTCTCTGGCTGGCTTGTTCGCGACCCAGGGAGTGCTAATGGCATTGTACTGGCGCGATACCATTGGCCAGGGCAAGGGTCAGGTTGTTGATGCCTCCATCACCGAGTCGTGCTTTGCAATGATGGAAAGTGCACTGCTGGAGTACGACAAGGTCGGTTTTATCCGGGAGCCCAGTGGCACCGGCCTTGCCAATGTCTCACCGTCGAATATATTTCCGACCAAAGATGAAAAATGGGTGGTTATCGCGGCAAATCTGGATACGATGTTCAAACGATTGTGTGATGCGATGGAGCAGCCGGAGCTGGCGGATGACCCTCGATACAATACGCATCAGGCGCGCGGAGAGAACTGTGATGAACTCGATGCCCGGATTGCCGACTGGACACGTGAACTGACAGCGACCGAACTGGATACACGACTGGATCAGTATGGCGTGGTATCCGGTCCGATTTATACGATAGAAGACATCGCCAATGACCCGCACTATCAGGCCCGCGATATGATCCAGCGTTACCAGGATGATGAGCTTGGCGATATTGCGGTGCCAGGTTTTGTTCCGGTGCTGAGCGAAACCAAGAGCGAGACCGCGTGGCTGGGTTCATCTGAAGTCGGCGCCCACAATGAAGCGATCTACTGCGGCCTGCTGGGTATGACCCAGGCTGAATTACAGGAGCTGAAAAATGACGGCATCATCTAGCGGTAAGAACCGTATTTCTGTGTGTGATGTCGCTGCGCGTGACGGGCTACAGAGCGAAAAACGTATTTGGAGCGTGGCTGAGCGAGTTAACCTTATCAATCGTCTCGCGAATACCGGTATCCAGCGGATCGAGGCGGTCAGTTTTGTCAATCCAAAGCGGGTGCCGCAAATGGCGGATGCGGAAAAAGTCATGGCGCAGATAGAGCGCAAGGTGAACGTGCGGATTGCAGGGCTTGCACTTAATATGAAAGGTGTAGAACGGGCACTCGATGCGGGTGTCGACGAGGTGCGCTACGTGGTGGTCGCCAGTGAGACTTTCAACCAAAAAAACCAGGGGGCAAGCATCGCTGAGACGATGACCGGCCTGGAGTCGATCGCTGGCCGGGTCAATGCATCCAGCAAAGTGTTTTCGGCAGTAATTGGCGCATCCTTTGGCTGTCCGTTTGAAGGCGAGGTCACGACTTCAGCGGTGGTTGATATCGGCATTCGCCTGCAGGCCCTGGGTGTAGACGAGATTCTGCTGGCCGATACGATCGGTTGTGCGGTGCCCAGTCAGGTTCGACAGCGTGTGGAGGCGCTGCAGTCGGCGCTGGGCGACTCCGTCGCTGTCGGCTGTCATTTCCATAACACCCGCAACACAGGAATAGCAAACGCGGTCGCCGCAGTGGAGTCGGGCGTGCGTATTCTTGATGCTTCTGTTGGCGGTATCGGTGGATGCCCGTTCGCACCCCGGGCGACCGGTAATATTTCGACCGAAGATCTGGTTTATATCCTACGCAACATGGGTTATGAAACGGGTATTGATCTGCCGCAGCTGATCAATGTGGCGACTTGGGTAGAAGGCTACTTCGATGATCCACTGCCGGGACAGGTCATGAAGGCCGGTTTATTCCCGGACGACGTGATCGCTCGTCAGGTGGCTTCTTCTGTTCAAGCCTGAACGATGTGCTGGTGTTGATCTGAATCGATCTGAGGAAAAAGTAAAGTAGAATGACTGATCAGCGGGATGTCTACAGCGAACGCTCCTATGGCAGCGAGACCATCGGTTTCGGTAGCAAACCCGGTATTGCTGTGGTTGATTTCCAGCTTGGATTTACTGACCCGTCGTATACGCTCGGTGGGTCGCCACTGGTCCAGCGGGCTGTGGAGAATTCAGCGCGATTACTTGCTGTTGCCCGCGAGAATGGTGTGCCCGTTGCAACCTGTTACACGGGCTATAATTCGAAACGAGATATGCCGTACTGGAAGATATCCGCAGTGATGGAAGATCTGATCGAAGGGCGGGCAGCGACAGAGCTTGATCCTCGAACCTATGTCCCTGATTACGACGTGGCGATGCGGAAATCAGGTGCTTCGATGTTTTTTCAGACACCGGCCGCAGCGTTTTTTAATAAAGAATCGGTCGATACGGTGTATGTGGTGGGATGCACAACGTCCGGTTGCGTACGGGCATCGATCGTCGACTGTTTTCAGTGGGGATTCAGAACCCTGGTACCGGAAGATTGTGTTGGCGATCAGGCGGAAGGTCCTCACCGGGATAATCTGAGAGATGTGGAACGGCGTTATTGTGATCTGACCACAGCAGACGACGCAATCGATCGAATCAGAGCGTGGAGCGCCTCCCAGGCGTGACTGTGTGGCCAACAAGAACAGCAATTCATTAACCACCACCCGATCATGAGTAAAGATTCCCGAAAGTCCACTGAGTGGTTTGATGCGCAGTTGCGAAAAGCAAAAGATGATTTTGCTGAGCTGGCACGGAGCAGACAGGATTTACGCTCACGTGAGCCAGCGAAGAAGTCAACTGAGAGAGAGTCAAGGCCCTTCGGGTCTCCGAAGAAGACAGACACGACCCAAGCCCGGGAGACCATTCCCGCTGTCCCGTCTCGGGCGGAGGAAGCCCGCCATCAGGATTCGACTACGGCCCGCGGCGAGCCGAGTACGCGTGAATCGAAAAGACCGGTCGCAGCGGAGCGCTCACAGGTCTCGCGTCCACGTGCCACGGGTCAGTCGGGTTATCGATTGGGTGCAGATGTCGGTGGTACGTTCACGGATATCCTGTTGATTGAAGAAGCCAGTGGGCGCAGTTTTACCGCGAAAGTACCGTCCACGCCAAAGGATTCCTCAATCGGTGTGCTGAACGGTATAGAACGGGTCTGTGATCAGGCCGGCGTGTCTTTAGCGGACATCAGTCACGTGATGCACGGTACAACGGTGGCCACGAATACGGTGCTGACCGCCAGCGGTGCGCGTGTCGGCCTGGTCACCACCAAGGGTTACAAGCAAGTCCTCCAGATTGCTCGTTCATATGTACCGGGCGGTTTGGGCGGTTGGGTGATCTTTAACAAGAGCGAGCCACTGGCGCCCCTCGAGCTGACCATAGAGGCCAACGAGCGAATCGGGGCCAAAGGCGAGATCGTCCAGCCATTGGACGAAGAAGCGCTCAAGCAGTCGTTAACGGCTCTTTCACAGCAAGGGATAGAAGCACTGACAATCTCGCTCATGAATTCTTATGCCAATGGTGCGCACGAAGAACGTGTGCGTCAGATCGCAGATGGCATATTTCCAGGCATTCCGATTTCTATTTCATCTGAAGTTGTGCCCGAGATGTATGAATACGAACGTACCGAGACCACGGTTGTCAACTCCTATATCAGACCGGTGGTGTCGACCTACATCGAGAACCTCGAAGCAGAACTCAATCGAAGGATGAGCGGCATGCAGTTGCATATTCTTCGATCAGACGGTGGTCTGGCATCCGCCCAAGCCGCGAAAGAAACACCAGTGAACCTTCTGATGAGCGGGCCGGCTGGCGGCGTCTCGGGCGCGATCTGGATTGCCCGGCAGGCCGGATACACCGACCTTTTAAGTTTTGATATGGGGGGAACTTCTACGGATGTTGCACTGATCCAGAACGGTGTTGCCAGTGCCCGGCGTGAAACCCGGGTGGCTGATGTGACGGTGCGGTCGTCATCGATCGATGTGCGCAGCGTCGGCGCCGGGGGCGGATCGATTGCCTATGTGCCGGAACTCACCAAAGCGCTGCGTGTTGGTCCTCAGAGTGCGGGTGCGGAACCCGGTCCTGCAGCGTATGGTCAAGGGGGTACCGAACCCACTGTTACGGATGCCAACGTGGTGTTGGGCTATCTGCCTGAGAGTGCGAAACTCGGCGGTGAAATGGATATGGACGCTGGCAAGGCCGAGGCTGCCGTTGAGACCATTGGCAAGGCAATGGGTTTGTCGCTGCATGATTCTGCCGAAGGTATCGTTAACATTGTCAACGAAAACATGTTTGGTGCCTTGCGGCTCGTATCTGTCGAGCAGGGCTTTGATCCGCGGGATTTTGCGCTGGTCGCCTTTGGCGGGGCTGGGCCACTGCATGCCAACGCACTGGGAAAACTGATGAATTCGTGGCCAGTGATCATCCCACCAGGACCCGGTGTGCTCTGCGCTTACGGTGATGCGACAACCCGCGTCCGTGATGAGGCATCGCGCACCTTTGTTCGACGGTTTTCAGAGACGAGTGACGCCGAAACACTGGGTATTCTTCAGGAACTCGCGGGTTCTGCTGCGGCAACCCTGGACGCCGAGGGCGTGGCCAGGTCAGATCAGTCAACGGTGTACCAGATTGACCTCCGCTATTCGGGACAGGGGATGCGGCTCACAGTCGAGATCTCGCCAGAGGATTTTGAGTCCGGCGGTCTTGACGAACTGGGGAAACGGTTCGATTCGATGCACGAACAGCTGTTTACATTTGCGCTCGACGCTGAGCGCGAACTCTACACTCTGCGTGCCCTGGTCCAAGGTAGTGAAAGTGCAGCGGAAGCACAGATGCTAGTGAGCGGTAACGGTGATCCGTCCGTGGCCAAGTACGCGCAGTCTAAGGTGTACTACGAAGGCCAGCACCACGATGCAACAATTTTCGACCGGGCGCTTCTGAAAGCGGGTGATCGTGTGCGTGGTCCTGCGATTGTTACCGAAATGGATTCAACCACATTGGTACTTCCGGGATGTACCGGCGAAGTCGACCCGGTGGGTAATCTGCTGATCCGGCCGGATTAATGTTCGGGCCCTGAGAGAACAACTAATGCCTGCACAAGTCATACAGAGTAATACGACCCCGTTTCAAAGCATAACAGTTGATCCGGTCACGCTCGATATTATCGAGAACGCCCTCAGAAACGCACGCAGTGAGATGGATGCTGTGCTGTTTCGTACCGCGATGTCACCCGGTATTAGAGAACAGCATGATGCGTTCCCCATGATTGCCAATCATGAGGGCAAGATGGTGGTTGGTCAGTTTGGCTCGTTTTTCTGGGGGTTCCAGCAGGGTTATGACGGCACTATCGAAGAGGGAGATGTTTTCCTGACCAACGATCCCTACTCCTGTAATGGGGCGGTCAGTCACCTCAATGACTGGTTGATGATGATGCCAATTTATATCGACGGACGCCTGGTGGCTTGGGCAGCGATGTTCGGCCACATGACCGATATCGGGGGCAAGGTGCCGGGCAGTCTGCCGACAGATGCGGCACAGGTGTTTGAGGAAGGTATACAGGTACCCCCGGTCAAGATCATTCGAAATGGCGAGTTGAATACCGAGATACTCGAACTTATTCTTAGAAACTGCCGCTTGCCTGATTGGAACCGTTCTGATTTCAATGCCCTTGTAGCCGCACTGAGACTGGCTGAACGCCGGGTGCTCGAGATGGCGAACCGCTTCGGGGTCGACGAGTTGGTGGTTGCCATGGTGGAAATGCTCGACCGGAACAAGCGAGCCATGGGTGCGATCCTGAATATGGTCATCCCCGAGAAAAAGCAGTATTTCGAGGACTACATCGATGACGACGGCATGGGGATGGGGCCTTATAAAGTCAGCTGTACGATGTGGCGGGAAGGTGAAAAAGTCATCTTCGACTTCGAAGGTACCGACCCGCAATCCATCAGCTCGGTCAATTTTCTGCTCAATGAAGAAATGTTCAAGATGTTTCTGGGTGCATTTTTTATCAATCTGTTCGATCCACAAATTCTGTTCAACGATGGGTTTTATGATCTGGTTGATGTACGAATACCGCGCGGATCTATTCTTAAACCCATTCGTCCAGCGGCACTGAGTTCGCGCACCCATATGCTGGGCCGTATCTTTGACATCATGAGTGGCCTGCTGGGCCAGGGATCGCCGGATGCGCTCTGTGCGGCTGGTTTCTCGGATAGCCCACATTTCATGTATTCCGGCTACGACAGTAATGGGGAGTGGTACCAGCTTTATCAGATCGGTTTCGGCGGCATACCGGGCCGCCCGGCAGGTGACGGCCCCGATGGCCATTCGCTTTGGCCGGCCTTTACCAACGTCCCCAATGAGTTTCTGGAAGCGTACTTTCCGCTTCGGATCGTCACTTATGAAACCATACCCGACAGTGGCGGTCCCGGACTGCATCGCGGGGGCAATGGCTTATCGATGGGTTACCAGTTCCTGGAACCCGGTGAAATCTCGATCCATGATGATCGCTGGTTGACCCATCCCTGGGGTGTGAATGGCGGTCTGCCGGGCCAGCGCAGCAACAAGCTCATGGTTCGGGCGGATGGCAAAAACGAATGGATGAAATCCAAATGTGATCGGATAAAGGTATCGGTGGGTGATACGCTTTATTTCAATACTTGGGGTGGTGGTGGATGGGGTGATCCGCTTGAACGTGACGCTGGAAAAGTCTCCCTCGATGTGCAACGGGGTCTGGTGAGCGTGGAAGGTAGCCGACGCTACGGCGTGGTGCTGCAGTCCGACCTGTCTGTGGATGAGTCTGCCACGGCGAATCTCCGCCGCCAGATGGCGTCAGAACGCGGCAAGGTAGATTTATTCAATTTTGGCGGAACCGTTGAGGAACTCAAAGCGCGTTGCAAGGCGGACACCACGTTAGAGCCACCCAGGACACCGGTGTTTCAGAAGTGGGTCACGCGATCGGCAGGTGACGCTGCCGGCTAAAATTAACGGACGGTTATCAGTTATCAAGAGTCATCCCCTGCAGTTGGTGTTGACCTTGCCGCCTAAAGGGTATCCTTGGTCGTATCGGGTTTGAAGACGCTCTACTACATTGCTGTGGTACTGCCATCGCCGGTAGCGGATGCGGTAAGGACTCTGCAGCATAGGGCACATACGGCCTACCATAGCCGTGCAGCCCTCCGATCACCGCCGCACATCACGTTGCAGCCACCGTTTCGACAGCCGCTGGATCAGGTCGCGAATCTCAAGCAGGTGCTGGCTGAGTTTGCGTCGGTGTACCTGCCTTTCCCCGTGGGACTGAATGGTTTTGGCTGTTTTTTACCCCGGGCGGTATTTGTCAGTGTTGTTGAAAACCAGATGCTGTCCACAGTTCGACATGACCTGATCAGAACACTGATCCAAAATCAGATCGTTGGCCCTGACGAACAGCCGTTGCGTACTTTTCATCCGCACGTCACCATCGCATTTCGCGATCTGATTCGGTGTCACTTCAAGTCGCTGTGGGATGAGGTTGAACACAAATCCTTTGCCGACCAGTTCACAGCCGACGGTATTACCTTACTGCAGCACAATGGGAAAGGCTGGTCAGCAGAGACCGACTTTCCGTTCAGGCAAGAAGACGCCGACGTTCGCGCCTAACTCGAAACGGTTCGAGGCAGGTTGGTGACAACCGCTGTGGTTGGGTCGTTTCGAATCAACAACTGTCGGGCGGACCATTCAGCCGGGGGATCGGGTGTCAACTGCCAGTGGAATTCACCCGCAACCAGCTGAGCGATACTGACACCTTCTTTGTAGAGCAGACGATTGCCAGACACTGCGGCAATCCTGTTTCCCGGTGTGGTGATGCCATGAAGATTCAATGGGTCTGCAGCAGACACGATCACGGGCCGTGCCGTGCCAGTTTGATTGTTCGGATCCCGGAACTCGCGCAAGCGTTCTACTGCTTCCGGCCACGCAAACTGTTCGCCGCTGAATCCGTTGACGAAACGACCGCCGCGAACCTCACCTCTGGCTTCGAGCCGGCGGAAGACACGGGTCAATTCCCGCCAGTGCGGCAGTGATCGGTGTTCACGAATCAGCAGTGCCCGGAACACGACCCCGTAACGGTCGAGCAAAGCCACGGCGATCTGTTCGGGTTCGATGGCGACATCCTGAACAGGTGCTATTGGGCCGCTATCCTGGGATCCGTCGGGGAGTGTGGTCTGATGGGAGAGTGTCAGTTCAACTAGAGACCAGCGGCCGGCCGTTTCGACCGTTCTGCTGCGGTTTCGACGGCCGCGCCCGGCTCCGGGCCGTTTAGACGAGGGTGTAATCAGTACGCGCAGACCGGCAAAGCTGTCCGACGTGACGATGCCCCAGGCGACAAGTTCCGCCAGGGCCTCTTCAAGCTGACTTCTTAGCAGGCCGGTCATCGACATCAAATCTATAAAAAATGATGCACCGTTTGACAACAGCACATCCCGCAGGCAGTTGGCCTGACTCGACAGCGAGGCCCAGTCCGTCAGCTTGCCGGCCGTCAGGTCAGGGTGTGTGATCCAGGGCAACCAGTTCTGGATCTGACTGCGCTCGAAAAACATGATCGGCGTATTACGCACCGGTCCAACACGGCGTGTACTTTTGACCGGTGTAAAGGGGCGTAACCACATAAACTCACCAGTGGTGAGCAACTGATCAAGCTGGTTCTGACTGTATGCCGAAATTCGGTGTGGCAGCAGGGATGATTCCCAGGCCACGGCCGGGGCCGCAAAACCTTGTAATCGATAGAGTGCGTCGCGCAGTGCCTCAGGCCCGCGTTGTCGTTCACCGGAAAGACCCTGCCAATGCAGTACAAAGCGCATGAACGCGGCAGGGGATACCGGCTCGATCTCCTTGCGTAGGGTTCTGATGGTGTAGCGGCCGATGCGTGCCAGCAGACGACGTTCACACCATTCTTCGCTGTCGCCAAAGCGGGTTTCACAGGCACTGATGGAGTTGACGCGAAACAGTCCTCGCATGGCGAATCCTTCGATCTCAAGCGTCAGCAGCGCTCGACTGACAAGTCCTTTATCTATATCCAGGGGTTTGGCCAGTGCTGTGGCGGTAACGGGCCCCAACGTTTCGAGCCGGCTTCTGATAATTTCAACCAGTCCCTGTGCCGCAGCAGTCTCCGGATCTTCCTGCTGTTCAGTCCCGGTGCCCACAGGCGTGATTACAGGTTGCAGCGAGTAGCCTCCGGTCAAACACCGGGTCAGCTGTGACAGGCGTTCTGCACTGACCCAGAGTACGGTTCCCGACTCGAGCAACAGTGCGGTTGCCCGTTTGTCGAGTACCAGTTGCAGGAAAAACTTGGACCAGTCAGGCAGCGACTCACGGATCTCGCCCGTTTCAAGAAACCCGGATAGCACCAGTGCATCGTGGAGTTCATCGGCGTTTCTTGGATCGGGCCAGGCCTCAGTACGTACAGCCTCAATTGCAACTGGATCGAGCTCGGCGAGCTGGGCAGCGTCTTCAATATTAAACAGGTGGCGGTTGCGTATCGCCTGTGTCCGGCGTTCCTCGGCCGGTGCATCATCGAGGAAGGCATAAGGCCGGGCAGTGATCACTTCTTCCGCCAGTGGTGATGGGCTGGCGAGTTCACGGACGGTTATTTCTATCGGGTCAGTGGAATCGTCTTTATCAGTGAGCTGACCTATGAGTCGTTCCAGGCCGTCGACATCCATCAGTTCGGTCAGGCAGTCGGACAGCACTTGGGCCACCAGCGGATGATCAGGAATCTCGCGTTGGCCGGTGATGTTTTCGGCACAGGCGAGTTGGTCTGGAAAGACCACAGCCAGTAAATCCTCAGCATCGCTGCGCTGGAACTGTGGAGGCACTTTCTTGCCGTTTCGATTCCGACGGACTGCAAGTGCTGTGGTCGCGACCCAGCGCCAGCGGGCTGGGAACATGGGCGCATTGAGCAAAGCCTGAATCAGCACCTCTCGTACGCTGTGTGGCCGCAGATAGTCAACCACTTCAATCAGCGGAAAACTGTGGGTCGGACCCAGTGAAAGGATGATGCTGTCTTCCAATGCTGCGGCCTGCAGTTCAAAGTTGAATCGTTGGCAGAATTTTTTCCGGATCGCAAGACCCCAGGCACGATTCAGCCGAGAACCAAACGGCGAATGAATGACAAGATGCGTATCACCGATCTCATCAAAGAATCGTTCAAGAACGATGTGCCGCTGAGTCGGCAGGGAGCCCAGTGCGGCTTTGGCCAGGGCAGCATATTCCGCGAGCTGTTCTGCAGCGCTCGCAGTCAGGCCGATCGTGCGCTGCAGCCAATCTCTAGTTCGGTCTATGCCGTCTTTCGTTGCGCTGAGCTGGTGATCCAGCTGTGCTCGAAGTCTCGACACCGCAAGCGACAATTCATCACTGCGGCCCGGGGCTTCGCCGAACCAGAATGGAATGCTGGGGGATTGTCCTTTCGCATCTTCGACATAGACCTTACCCAGTTCGATTCGGATGATGCGGTATGCCGTGTTACCCAGCTGGAAGACATCACCGGGGAGGCTCTCGAATGCAAAATCCTCATTCAGCGACCCAACGGGGAACTCCTCGGGCAGCAGTACAACGTCATAATCGAACTGGTCGGGTATTGCGCCGCCGTTCGTTATGGCAGTGAGACGCGCACCGCGCCTGCCGCGCACGCGGCCGTTAACCGCGTCCAGATGCAGGTGAGCCCCACGCCGACCCCGTCGGGTGGTATACCCGTCGGCCAGCATCTGGATAATTTCGTTAAACCGCTCGCGGGTTGTTTCCCGGTAGGGCCAGGCACGGCACAGTACGGTATACAACTCATCGACATGCCATTCCTCGGCTGCGACCTCGGCGACAATCTGCTGGGCGAGAACATCCCAGGCGGGTCTAACCGGTTGAATAGCATCGAGTTCCTGGCGTTGCACAGCATCCAGCAGGGCGGTACATTCCATTAGATCATCGCGCGATAGTGGAAACAGGCGACCTTTGGGGAGGGCCTTAACGCCATGGCCAGAGCGACCTACGCGCTGAAGGAAGGTGGCAATGCCCCGGGGCGAGCCGAGCAGACAGGTCAGGTCAATATCGCCGATATCGATGCCGAGTTCGAGTGAAGCTGTGGCTACCAGTGCATTCAGTTCACCATTCTTAAGACGCCGCTCGGCATCAAGACGGTGGTCTCGGGCAAGACTGCCATGGTGTGCCGTGACGCCACTGGCAGGGAGTCCGCGTTCCTGCATGCGTTCCGCCAGGTGCCGGGAGACCCGTTCCGCCAGGCGGCGGGTGTTGACAAAAATCAAGGTGGAGTGGTGTTCGGCAATGAGATCAGCCAGGCGGTCGTAGATCTCGCCCCAGACTTCGGCAGGCATGACAGGCTGAAGGGGTGATGGCGGCAGTTCAATGGCAAGGTCCCGGTCACGCACGAAACCGGTGTCGATGATCCGACACTCATCATTGCCGGGACGGTTGCCGACCAGGAAAGCCGCCATGTGGTCGATCGGCTTCTGGGTCGCGGAGACCCCGATACGAACAGGAGGTTTGACACACAGGGCGTCCAGGCGTTCCAGTGATAGAGACAGGTGCGCTCCGCGCTTGTTACCAGCCACCGCGTGCAGTTCGTCAATAATGACAGTGCGTACTGTCTGCAGTATCCGACGACCGGACTCGGAGGTCAGAAAAATAAAGAGCGATTCCGGGGTCGTGACCAGGATGTGCGGTGGTTGCCGGCGCATCTTGGCGCGTTCAGCCTGAGGTGTATCGCCGGTGCGTACGGCCGATCGGATCGACAGTGGACTGGGTAAGGGCAATTCCTGTGTGATACCTAGCAGTGGCGCTTCAAGATTTCGATTGATATCGTTAGACAGGGCTTTGAGTGGAGACACATACAAAATGCGGGTTTCATCGGGCAGGCCGAACAGTTCACCGTCGCGCACCAGTTCGTCAATGACAGCGAGAAAGGCAGCCAGGGTCTTGCCGGATCCAGTGGGCGCGGCCATCAAAGTGTGTGAACCACTCTGGATGGCGGGCCAGGCCTGTGCCTGTACTTCGGTGGGCTGATCAAACTGGCTGTTGAACCAGCGTGCAACGGCCGGATGAAAATGGGAAAGAGGCATCAAGGCATTGTAGTGCCTATGAGGCTCACTGGATGAGTATTCAAACTGCCGCGTAGAGTGCGGAACACCCGGTTCTTGGGGCACGATAGATTCGGTTATCATCGTGCCGAACTAAATCAAAATTGAGGGGTTGAGGATGTCCGTATCGCTTGAACAGGCCCAGACCATTGCTACGGCCAGTCTGGCCAAAGCGAGGGAGTTGGCTTTAAAACCCGTCAGTGTGGTGGTGTTGGATCCAAGAGCCACCCTGGTTGTGGTGTTGTCTGAAGATGGTGTCAGTACGTTGCGGGCCCGGATTGCCCAGGGGAAAGCCAATGCGGCCATTGCGATGGGTATGGGCACGCGGGCGCTGATGGCGCGCGCCGAACAGCAGGCCTATTTTATTCAGGCGATCAACGGCCTGGCTGAGGGTAATTTTGTGCCCGTACCCGGTGGGGTGCTGATCCACGACGAGGCTGGAGCCCTCTTGGGCGCGGTGGGTATCTCGGGTGATACGTCGGATAACGACGAAGCAGCCGCTGTCTACGGTATTGCCGCAGCGGATCTGGTCAGCGACACGGGTTAGCCGAAGGCTTTTGGAAATGAACAACGAGATAAATCGAACAAACTCGTATGGTGCTGAAATCTTTGCCGGGCAAATTTTCAGCTGGGAGGATATCGATCGCTACCAGTTTGATGAGGATGGCAGTGAATGTCAGATCATCAGCGGTGAACATATGCATCTGATCCGCGCGGTTTATGAGCCTGGATCGATCTACCCCATGCATTCCCATCCGCATGAGCAGTTCAGCCTGCTGCTGACCGGACGGATTCTTTTGACGGTGGGCGATGAGACCCGGGAAATCGGCCCTGGCGACGGCTGGTATGCAGCCGGCAATGTGCCCCACGGCGGTCAAATCATCGGTGATGAAACGGCTGTGTTTATCGATGTGTATTCGCCAGCGACACATTGGATACTCGATATATTGGCCGGTGGGAAAAAATTGCCCCCCGTCGGATCGGTGGACTAGTAAGCTGTTTAAAAAGACACCTCTAAAAGGAACGACTGCGATGGAACTGAAAAACACTTTTGCAGGAGATGCGCGGCCGGAAACGGTTGCTGCGGCGGTTGCTGAGGATGGGTATGCTGTCGTGCGTGATGCGGTCGATGCCGATACGGTTGCTGCCGTAAAAGCCGATCTGGCACCCTATTTTGCGCAAGCGCATGACGGGCACGAAGAGTTTTATGGCAAGCTCACCAAGCGGTTTGGGGCGCTGCTTGCGAAGTCGACTGCGGTTCAGACTCTGTTGGTTCATCCCACGATACTGGCGGTCGCGGACGACGCCTTGTTGCCTCATTGTGTACGCTATCGTGTGCACTATACCGGCGTGATGCACCTTGAGCCGGGTGAAACCCGGCAGGTGTTGCATCGTGATATTGGGGTCTACCCGATTGCGAGTCCGTGTCCTCCGTTGACCGTGGCGACGATGTGGGCGCTCAGTGATTTCACCCGGGAGAATGGTGGCACGCGCCTGGTCCCGGGGTCCCATCGTTGGTCCAACGACCGGGTGCCAGAACCTGAGGAGGTCGTGGCCACTGAAATGCCTGCGGGTTCAGTACTGATTTACACTGGAAATACGATTCATGGCGGCGGTGCGAACCGCGCGGAGAGTCCGCGTAGCGGTGTTGCCTTGCATTACAACCTGGGTTGGTTGCGGCAGGAAGAGAACCAGTATATGGCTGTGCCGCCGGAACTGGCTCGGCAGTTGCCCGATCAGATTCAGGAACTGATCGGTTATTCGTTGGGTTCGAGCAGTCTGGGCGTTGTGGACCATATGGATCCCAAGGACTATCTGCATGGGGTTCGTGATCCGGCGCAAAGTGATCTCGGTCCTCCGGAACTGGTCAAACAGGTTGCGGCGTTATCCCGTTTTCATGTGAGTCATAGTGCAAAGGGGCCTCCGAGCTACTACGACGTGGATACCGATTAGTGTGGTAGGTTTCGGTGTTTGTTTACGTTCTGGCGTAGACGCTGAAGACTGAGTTGTGATGGATGATCATCTCTTAGCGGACGACTATATAGAGGAACCATGGTGGTGGCATGCTGCACCGCGGCCAGCGCAGTCCACGATGGACAATTTTCCGGACAGGGCCGATGTCGTCGTGGTGGGTTCCGGGTTTACCGGCCTGTCTGCCGCGCTGACACTCGCCCGGGCAGGACGCGACGTCGTGGTGTTGGAAGCAAAAGCACTGGGTCATGGTGCGAGTTCCCGCAATGCGGGCTTTGTCGGGCGAACGCTCAAGCACAGTTTTGGTTCGCTGCTACAAGCCTATGGTCTTGGCTACGCAGTGCAGGTGTACCGGGAACTCGATGCCGCGTTTTATTTTGTGTTCGAACTGGTAGCGCGGGAGAACATACACTGTTACCTGACGCGCTGTGGCCGGTTCATGGGCGCCCTGAATGCCGAGCAGCGGGTATTGATGACCGATGAACTCGAGTTGCGACGCAAACATCTCGGTCACCCGTTTCAGATGATCTCTGAATCTGAGCAAAGTGAAGAGATTGGGGCCGGTCGTTATGTCGGGGGAGCGCTGATTCCAGACCTCGGGAGTATTCATCCCGGGCTCTACCATCTGGGGTTGCTGAACACTGCACGGTCGGCCAGTGTGCAGATAATCGGTCATACACCGGTGACTGCTGTTCGTCCTGATGGGACCGGTTTTCAAGTTGATACGCCACGGGGTGTTTTGATGGCTAGAGATGTGATTGTTGCCACCAATGGGTATACCGACAGTGCCGTACCCTGGTTGCGGCGCCGGGTCATCCCTTTTCACGGTTATATGATCGCGACCGATGTTCTGTCCGAAGATGTGATTACCCAGATTCTGCCCAACAACCGAACTTTTCATGATTACAACAACAACCTGGTGTATATACGCCAGGCGCCGGATCAACCTCGTCTGCTCATGGGCGCTTATACCGGTGGCCCGGTTGACCGATTATCCACGAAAGCCGAAAAACTGAAGAGCCGTCTGGATGTTATCTTCCCCGAATTGAGTGACGTAAAACTCTCGCGTATCTGGAGTGGACAATGTGCGGGTACATTTGATTTGTGGCCGCATGTGGGCATGCACAATGGGCTGCACTATGCGCTGGGGTACTGTTTTGCCGGACTGCCGATGGGCACTTACCTCGGTGACAAGGCAGCGAAACAGGTACTGGGTTTGCAAGAAGCTTCAACTGTATTTGCGGATCGTACGTTTCGCAGTCACCCTCTGTACACGGGAAATCCGTGGTTTGTCCCGCTCGCGATGCGTTGGTACGACCGGCAGGATGCAGCCTATTCGTAACCGCTTTTGCCACCACGCTTAAGGGAACGTTTCTCTAGTGGCTGGTGCTGAAGTGCACGGGCATACCGGAACCCCAGATCAAGTTTCAGTTTTGCACGCTCGAAAATGTCCGTAGGCCATACCACCACGGGCAAAGCATTCGTAACGCCCGTGGGTCCAGCTAAGAAAAGCCTCAAGGTCTTTGTTCCCAAGTTTTGCCCGTAGCGTGTCTTTGAGTTCTGTTTTCACACGGTCCAGGTAGCCTCGGGCAAGGTCTGTAGTTGCCTGGGTTCGGTCGACGACAGACACTGACCCAAAGCCACTCTTCGACAGGGTTGTTTCGAAATGCGACCGGCAGACAAAATAGAAGTTAAGGCCTCTTTCCCTTAGCAGGGAGTCCCAATCTCTGTAAGCAGAATTGTCTGCTGCCTTGAACCATTCGCCGCCGACCACCCAGCCCCCGCAGCGCAATACCCTGTGGATCTCGGAAAAAAAGCCGTACAAATCCTCTAGATGGCAGCTGGTCGCTGTGAGATAGATCACGTCGAATTGGTCAGAATGATAAGGCAGTGCACCGCCGTCAAACCGTGTCAGGGTGATACGATCGTCCATGTCTGTTGCTTCAATCAGTTCACCTGCGCGTCTGATGATATTGTCATCGATATCCAGGGCATCCACATGACGCGCATGATGGTCTTTGACCAGCGAGATAGCAGCGCCGCCCAGTCCGCAGCCGATGTCCAGCAGTTGTTGGTCACGAATTTTGATGCCCGTCACTATTCGTGCGACTTCAGCGTCACCACCGGCCGACATGTATCCCTTACCATAGACCAGTTCCATGGTCTCGATATTTCTAGGGCCATAACGATTAACTGAACTGCCCATCGTGGACTTGTGACTTGCCGTGTTGCCGGCAGTGGCCAGGTGAGTCTTAACCAAACTCCGATGAGTGTTGAAATTTTCGTACTGGATAATCTTCGCCCATAGGGACAGGCCCGTGCGGATTTAAGTGCAGGCGGTCGACGCCGCGTGCCATATAGGCCTCGAACGTCGGCCATTCAGATAGATCAGCCTGCACGCAGATCGGGGCGAATCGCATCGTCATACCACAGCGCATACGCTGCGACTGGTTTGGACCTGAACCATGTAAAAGGCCTGAATCGTGGAGCGAAATCTCCCCGGCTTTGAGGTCGATAGTGACGATGTCTTCGGGTTGACAATTTGAGATGTCGGCTTCCCGATTCAGCACAAGATGGGGGCTATTATTTGTGTGGTGGGCAAACTGTCCTCGGCGGTGACTGCCGGATACCACCTGCATGGCTGCATTGTTGGTGTCCGTATCGTAAACCGCGAGCCAGACCGAAACTGTCTGCTGCGGGGAAAGTGGCCAGTACTGTGCATCCTGATGCCAGGAAAACTGACCGGCCCACTGGAAAAAATCTGGCCCGATCAGGTCTTCAACATAATCCAGAATGGCTGGGTGGCGGGAAAGATCGTAGAACGTCCGGCTGCACTTGTGCCACATATTGACCTGATTGATATCGGTGTCATCGGGTAGTCGTGCCGCCAGTTCTTCAAAAGTTGCCTGGAGCGTTGAAATCTCTGAAGCATCGAATACTGGCAGGTTCTTTACATAGCCGTGCTCGTGGTACTGGTCGACCTGAGAGTTGGTTAGGTGCCGTGAGGGTGCCTGGGCTGATAGGTTTGATAAAGCCATTGTGGAAACCTAGTTGAGTCAAGCGGTGTATTGGGGATGACCGAAAGCATAGCGGAGCAGTAGCTGGTATTCCAGCGATTACTAGCTGATGGTTTTTCTTTAAAAAGTGTGAGTACTAGCGAGTTAACTATTTATTTGCGTCGAGTCGGTAAGGTAGACTGAAATTTCTTACGGTAAGCAAAGGCCTAGGTCATGAATGTCCTAATTCGTCAGATTCTGAGTGGTATCTTGTTCGTGCCATTGTTGGTGATGTCGTTTGTATCTTGGTCTGGAAGTGGAGAAAGTGATTCTGTTGCTGTCGGTTCATTCCCAAGCAGTCTGCAGACAGTATTTGAGACGGCCATTAATAAGGAATTTGAGTCTGCGCCAGAGAAAGCGGGGATATCGGTTGCTGTGTATTCTGGCGACAGAGTGTGGGTGTACTCGCGGGGTGTAGCGGACACGCAGGTTGAGATGACGGTTGACACCCTGGTACCAGTTGGGAGCACTTCAAAGACATTCGTATCGGCGTTGGTTCTGATTCAGGTTAAGAACGGTCTATATGATCTAAGTGATCCATTGGAAGGGGTGCTTTCGGGTCATGTAGATTACAGCTCGTTTGATTTCGGAAAAATCAATCCAGAAGTGACGGTGGAAGAACTCCTTAGCATGAGATCAGGATTGCCTAACTACAATAAGAACAGACAAGGGGTACGTAAGTTATTCAAGCGTCCCGAATGGAGACCGGCAGACAATGTTAATTTGGTTCAAGATTCCTACAAGCGTTCTGGGGTCTTTGACTACAACGACACCAATCTCGTATTGTTGGGTTTGATTGCAGAGTTTCATGGTGGGCAAGATATCCATACTTTGTATCAGCAAACATTCTTTGATCCACTTGACATTAGAGTTGTATTCCCACCACAAGATACATTGCCACCTAACGTCGCGCGACCTTATGGTGATCGATCACCCTGGGCTAAGGATTTTGGCAACATCATCGACGCTGCACCATTTTCGTTTGATCATTACTGGTTTGGACAGGGAAGAATCCGGTGGCCTTGTTGCGGGCTTATCTCTACTCCCAAGGATATGGCACGTTGGGCATATGAACTTTATAGTGTTAATGGCTCCGCTATTTCTTTTGTTTCCCGCAAGAATCTTTTGAAGTCTCTTTCAAGCAGACCGGTGTTATACCAAGGCATTAAACAGCCGTATGGATATTTTGCAACAAAACGCATTTATACCCTCCCACGATCGATTAATTTGGTCACTTATGGTCACCCCGGTGGAGGTGGGGGATATTCCTCACTGTTGAGATACGCTCCAGAACTCGATCTTTCAGTATCCGTGCTCGCCAACTCGCTGTTGCAATTTGGAAGTTCCTGCCCAAAATTGGATATCCGTCATTGCATTGCATCAAGAATATTTTCTGCGTATGGAAGCCACACATCAAGTACTACTGGGACGAGTAACGTGAAGAAGGTCAGTGATCATTCAGTTAAAGAACCCGGCTCTGATCGGTAAACTAGTAAATGAATAATGGTTAAGACGCTTGAAACTAATTTGAACCAGTTATGTGATGAACAGCCGTTTCATACGGGATGGTATATCAAGAATCTGCGAACAGGTACTGTGCTGGAACGTCATAGTAACGTTGTGGTGCCATCGGCCAGTACCCGCAAGATTGCGATCATGATGGCGGCGCTCAAAGCTGTGAATGAGGGTGAATTCTCGCTGTACCAGCCGGTGACCATGGCATCTCGTTTCAAGAACAACGATTCCGGCTGTTTTCAGCATTTACACAGTGATTTTTCGATTCAGCTTCAGGACGCTCTGGTGATGATGATCATCGTGAGCGACAACACATGCACTGGTGCGGTGACCGACTTAATCGGACTCGAGTCGGTTAATGCGCTGTGCCAGACAATCGGCATGATGGATACGGTACATCGATACGGTATTCCACCTGCCGGTATGGTGGGCTATCTTCCTGCAGACAAGACCAATTCGACCACACCCGCTGACGTTGCCCGACTTCTGGAACTGATTTTAAAAGGTGTGCACAACAAAGAAGTGGCCAGCCATCTGGGATGTACGACGGACTTATGCCAGTTGGCAATCGATATCCTGAGTTGGCAGCGACTGCGTAACCGGATACCGGCCCGGTTGCCTTTAGGAACCAAGGTGGCACATAAGACCGGGACCACGGCCAAGAACTACAATGATGCCGGAATTGTCTATACGGATGATGAGCCGTTGTTCCTTATCAGCGCCTATACCGACAACGTGCCGGCTGACCTGCCGACGGGCGAACCGGGCCATACAGTGGCCTATGATCTGACAGCCCGGTTGTCGCGTCTGTGTTGGGATGAATTTCTGTTGTGAGCGTAAAATGAAGTGATGAGGAAAACGTAGATCGCTGTTCTATTGGCACTGGCAATTGCTTTATCGCCGGCCGCAATTGATATCCGAAAGCTGGGTGAACTGCTAGAATTACTGCAGTAGCTCAGAGGGTAGCCACATGCTGCTGTTTCTCCGATTCGCCCCGGTTATGTTCGTGATGTTGGTGACTTCGATCGTCTGGGCAGGTTGCCCGGCAGGTCAGAAAGAGAACGATCGTACCGGTGAATGTACCCCAATCCCTGGCTGGACCGGTGCCAGCCAATCCCTATCCACTGCCTCGACTAGCGATGACGGTCCGCAGTCACTCGCGGCAGGGCAAACTGGCAATATTTCGTTTCAGTCAATTCCACTACTGACCCTCAATCAATTCTTGTCAGGAAAGACGCCTCCTGGCGTACAAGTTATACCTGGCGATCTAACATTGCCACGCGATGGTGCCGATCGGATGCCAGTTGTTATCTTGTTACACGGTGGCGGTGGTTTATATGATGGCAACACAATATATGACTGGGCCAGCAAACTACGAAGCATAGGCATTGCGACGTTTGTGGTGAACAGCAACGCTCGTTCTGGCTGTCCCAAGTGTTACAGCCAAAACGAGGGACTGCCGAACATGATTGATGCATTCCAGGCGATGGCACTTCTGTCGACGCATCCACGTATCGATCCAGATCGTATTGGACTGATGGGATTTTCGGTGGGTGGTATCGCAACGTTGTATGCCACCGTGAAACGTTTTCAGAGAATGTGGGCACCAGAGGGGCTGGAACTTGCTGCTTATGTTTCCTTCTACCCAGGGTGCAACTATACGTTTAACGAAGAAGAGCAGGTCACTGACCGTCCCGTTCGGATATTGATGGGTGACAAGGACCAGCTTGGCTGGTCTGTGCCCTGTGAAAATTACGTCAATCGGCTACGCAAGGCAGGGAAGGACTTCGAAATCACGATTTTCCCGGGTGCTCATCATGCTTTTGATAGACCAGAAGCAAGTAGAAAACCGTACTCTACGGGCCCTCATCCTACTTATTGTCTCTGGCAGGAAGAGAAAGACATCGGTCTAATACAGGTTACGGAGGCGTCAGAGGCATTTTATGCCGGGTGTCTCTCAATCTTACCGGAACGCGCGCGCGAGTGCCGCCAGTCCAGCACTAGTTCGGAGATGAATGAGGCGCTGGTCACTATGTTGGAGTTATATGAGACGGACAAGAAAACTAAGGCTCAGAATGAGACAGATGACTCGGGTTCCGCGCAGTCCGTCGATGTATCTCAGTCAGACCCGGCGTTGGATAAGGAATTTGCAGAGTTTGTTGCCCGTTATGTCAGTAAATTCTGGCAGGGCTGGGGTCCGGGTAAGAAGATCGGTGAGTGTCTGGGTGAAAATGCCGCGTCCATGACGACGGGTGCAAAAAAAGGTGTCATCAAATACGGCCTCGAAGAGGCATTTGAAAAGTTGTCTGATGAAGATGTGGCCAGCTTCGATAAACTGTTTGGGCTTTGTGAGAAAGGTGGTGTAAAGAAAAAGAACCTTATTCAGTCAGACCCCGCTCTGGACAAGGAATTCGGAGAGTTTGTTATGGCTTATGTCAGTGAACAGTGGGGGGATTGGGCGCCGGGTAAGAAGATTGGCCAATGCTTATCCCAAAATGCCGAATCAATGACCACGAAAGCCAAGAAAAGCGTTATCCAGCATGGATTGGAAGAAGCCTTCGACAAGCTCAAGGAGCAAGATCTCGAGAGTTTGAGCAATATGTACGCCGCCTGTGAGCAAGATTCTGGAGGTGCGGGGGCGGGCGACAAGACCGAGTTTGAAATGATGCTGGAGGGTTTCGAGAGGGCATTGGTCGAGTCCGCAGAATACTTCGAAGGCGTAGAAAAGTTGATGGGTGACACGTCCTGCGAAGTTAAGAGAGCCAAGTTGCTCTACGACCGGAAGGCGCACCAGCAGTCGATCCAGGAAGTAAAGGCATTCTTCAAGGCAGCGTTTAACTTGTAGAACCAGCAGCTAGAGCAATGATCATCCGGAGTACTCAATCGATTATTTTTCTTAGCCTATGCGTAGGATGTGTGTTGTTGACTATCTTCAAATCGATAGCCGCTTCTGAGACCATTACACAGACCTATGCCAATGCGGACCGCTATGTTGGAGAGATTCAGAACGGTCAGTTCCATGGACAGGGTGCGTATTTTTTTTCAAACGGTAATGAATTCGAGGGAGCATATTATCGCGGTAAGTACCACGGCCAGGGCGTGTTTAAGTTTGCCAGTGGAGAGCGCTACGAGGGCGAGTTCAGGGAGGGCAAGTTCCACGGGTACGGTGTCTATACGTGGGCTGGCGGACTCCGTTTTGAGGGCACTTGGCAGAATAATCAAAAATGGACCGGCACGGTCTACAGTCAGTGGGGCACGGTTGCGGGTACTTATACGGAAGGGAAATGGGAGAGCGCGCTTTAGGCTTTCGTAAGCAGGAGTGTTCTTCCTCATCGAGTTGAGTGTTGAAATGAGCACGCAGTGTGCAATCGAAATGAACGAACCGGGTATACTTGTGCCTGAAACTATCGCGAAGTTTTAAGATAGTTGTCGATAGGCTGATCGTTGGCTTTCGTAGAATGAAGTAGTTGGTTTTTGTGAGGGGAAGCGATGAACTTTGACGGCGATCTGAGGAAAATCGGAAACATAGACGTCACTCGGTTTGCACAGCACGCGGCGAAAATTACCGACGCGGATTGGACCGCTGATGCCTTTCGCCAGAAAAATTATGAGGTGCACAAGCAGACACAAACCATTCGGCTGATCATGGACGAAGACGGCCGTCATCGTGATCCTACCTACCATCCTTCGTATGAGACCTATAAGACTCTGCTGGAACCGATCGAAACCTTCATCCGGCGACAGTTCGAGCAGACCCTAAAAGCCAAGCGCCTGCGGAAGAAGCATGGTCGGGGTTATTTCATCCGCATGATCCTGGTCAAGCTTCTAACTAATGGCAGCATACCGCACCATGTTGACCAGGGTGAGACGCTATCAAAATCACACCGCATGCATCTGCCGATCATTACCAACGAACAGAACCTATTTTCGGTGGGCGACACCGAGGTGCATATGAAACCCGGTGAACTCTGGGAGATCAACAATCGGCGGGAACACGGCGTTGTCAATGGTGGCAGCGAGGATCGTATCCACCTGATTGTTGACTATGTGCTTGCGGGCGAGAAGATCATCGACGCAGACGGTGCCACACTGGTATGTTGAGTGTGACTGCTGCGGCTCAGTCGTCATCGGGAAGATTTAAGTAACTGAACTGTTAGGAACGGGATTTGATCATACGTTTTCTGACCACATTGTTTGTGCTCCTTACCGGGCTGATGTCAACGCCCCTATCCGCCCAGCTCAGCAGTCGTTATGCCTTTGTTGCAGGCCATGGCGAGGTGTCCTGGCGCAATACCTATGACCACAACAATTATGTCGCCCGGGACTGGAACGGTGATGGGCGCAGTGATGTATTAAGCTTGACGTCGATCTATTCGGTGGATCGTACGCATTCTATAAGCATCCATACGCAGCCCCATGCATTTTTGAGTAATTCCGATGGGTCGTACACGCACACCTGGGTGGGCGGGGAACCCATTAAGATGCTCACACCCGACTGGTCCGGGGATTACTTTGCTGAGGGGCCCATTATCGTGGGTAACGGCAATGTCGCTATAGAAGAGGTCTCCCACGCTGTGGATTTTTCCAATTTGGTGGGTCGTCCGATAGGGCCCCGGTTTAACTGGCATGATTCAACGTTGGCGGATGTGGATAACGACGGAAAACTCGATCTGATTGGTTTTATGAGTGGCACGACCATTTACTACGACATGCAACCAGGCCCGTGGGGATTTCATCCGGGAAATGGCGTTATGGTGGACTTGGGCGGCTGGTCCGGCAATACCGGTGCGTTCACCGGTGCCTTCAAGGATCTCGACGGTGATGGCTATCCGGAGATGATCACCGGTGCCTATTGGGATGCGACACCCCATGTGATTGCTGCTGGTGCCGTACCAGGAGGCATCACGGTCTGGAAAAACCATGGCGGCAAAGATTTTACCGTCATGCAGCAGTTGCCTGGCCCACCAGGGCAGTCGGGTAATCGCATCATCCTCAATAATGGCAATGACCTGATTGTTTACGGTGAGTGCGGTGATGACTGTACGGCCAACAGCACTATCAGTGTTTATGCCACTGGCCCAGGGGGCATCGCACTAAAACAGCGATTTGGTCTCAACGCTCGTAGGGGTCAATGGTCAAAAGGCCACCCGCCCCGGCTACTGGATATTAATAGCGATGGTCACAAAGACCTGTTTGTCAATCACTACGACAACTATGACGGCAGTGTGGGGACCCAGCATGGGGGTATCTGGCTGAACAATGGCAATGGCACCTTCAGCCGGCTGAAGACCCCGATCTTTGCCGGTATTCCCAAGGCTCACCTTAAAGGGATGCTCGCCCCCGTGCATGCCAATGGCGATGGCCGACTAGACTGGATTGTCATCTACCAGGACGGTACTTTCGGTACGTTACTGGCCTCGGGCGGTGGGTCGGTGTCATCAGTCACCTCTGGCAGTGGTGTGGCGGCCGCTGCATTTAGCAGTTATGTGGATAAGTATGGCGATTTATTAGCGGCCTACGCCGGTGCGGGCCAGAATAAAGCCAACTGGGGTAAAAGCCACTACTGTACCTACGGTCTGAGTGAAGGTCGGAGTTATGCCGGTCTGTCTGCGGCCAGTTGTCTTGCGGCCATCAGCAACGGCACCCGTAACGCCGCTTCGGCTGGGGGTAGTGGGGAGGATGCTGTCCAAGAACGGGCCATGCGGTTTCTGCCGCTTGAGAACTGGCAGCTCGGCTTCGTGGAGGTCGAGATCAATCAGCTGGCCGACTCTCTGACCAACAACGCCAAACTGTTGTCATTCAATCAGATCCAGATGACTGATCTAGTGGGCTTAAACCCAGACAGTGCAATCACCTTGGGGTTTCGAGCAGATGATAACGAATCGATGCATCACCCGGCCTATGGCCTTCGTTATGGCCATACGCACTTATCTTTCATGACGGACAGCAGTTTATTGGGCCTGCACCCTGGCGGATTGCTGCATGTGGACAGTCCCAAGACCCGGTATGTGGGCATCAGGCACCAAAGATCACTCGGTAACTGGACCACCGACGGGCAGATCACCTATGGCTATGCGAAGGGCAAGGGCAGTTACGGCTATGTTCGGGGGGTCAAGGACATCCATGCGATGGGGTTCAGCCTGGCGACCCGGTATCGCTTAAATCCCGACCAGCAGGTGCTGTTCTCTGTTTCTCAGCCGATGCGGATCGAGCGCGGCGGCTTAGTTTTTGATGGGGTCATCGGTGATCTGGTGCCCACTGGTCGGCAGACCGACCTGACCCTTGGCTTTACCCATCACCTGAACCAGGACAGCACCCTCAGGACTGCGTTCACTTACACCACTGACAGCAACCATTACCAAGGCCTGCACGATACCCAGTTTATGCTCACTTACAGAGGGCGGTTCTGAGTAAGCCTATCCTCGCTTCCAGTTAATTTGTGTTCTTTGGTGAATTGTCTGTGACGGAACTTAGAATTTGGCTGAGTTCATCAAGATCGATGTGCCCGCCTGAGACCACGCAGGCGATCTTGCCGGTACCGGCACGGCCAGCCAGGGCGGTGGCAACCGCGGCTGCCCCCGCGCCCTCGGCGACGATGTGATTGCGTTCAACCAGCAGTTTGATGGTGGTGGCCAGTTCGTTAACCGACATCAATAGTGAAC
>JYMV01031662.1_pt1 | contig 47651 bp, 44 predicted proteins | sample 338911 | NCBI WGS metagenome assembly JYMV01 (sample SAMN03354496, study PRJNA234377) | hydrothermal vent metagenome | biome: Deep sea; feature: Hydrothermal plumes at the Eastern Lau Spreading Center, Western Pacific Ocean; material: Seawater | place: Tonga | collected 2009 | depth 2000 m m | reverse complement strand
TTCATGCCAATGCTCGATCGGCCGACCGATAAGATCCGGCCGAATCCCAAGGGTGTCGATGTGGTCGCCGGCGGTGACTAAAGTGCGCTCGATGGGTATTCCGTGTATCTACCAACCGCTTAAAGAGGGTGCACGGGCATGGGGTGCGGGCATGGCTTTTCCCCGGACTTTAAAAGGCAGGAAACTCGATGCAGCCTACGAATTTGTTAATTGGTATACCTCGGGTTGGGCAGGTGCATTTCTTTTCCGTCAGGGTTACTACTCGGGTGTCATGGATACCGCAAAGCAGCACATGGAATCCTATGAATGGGACTATTGGATGCTAGGAAAGGCAGCGGCTCAGGATATCAAGGGACCGGATGGCAGCGTGATGGAAAAAGCTGGCAAGATTCGGGACGGCGGTTCCTTCGATGCGCGTATGGGCGCAGTTGCGTGTTGGAATGCGGTGATGGATGAAAATCGTTACATGGTCAAGAAATGGAACGAATTCGTCGCTGCGTAAGATGAGTCACGCAGGTTGGGGCAGGGATGTCCCTGCCCCAACCTGTTTTTAATTCTTCCTGATTTTGGTTGGCCAGTTGCCCTGAGTAATCCCCGAAGTGACGGTGCGTGTCGCACGGTAGTGGGGTGTTGACTATCACGTCGGTGCCCGAATGGCGCACACATGAGTTTCGCGACCAATGGTGAGGGCCGTCAAGAGAAGTCGCTGCAAAGAGAGTGAATTTATGGATCGCATAGGACACTGCCGACTGACCAACCTATCGAAAGTCTATGGAGACGCAGTTGCGCTGAAGCAGGTCGACCTCGAGATCCCGGCAGGAAAGTACTGTTGCCTGGTTGGCCCAAGTGGATGCGGTAAAACGTCTACTCTGAGGATGATCGCAGGGCACGAACAGATTTCAGAGGGTGAGATACACATTGATGGTGAGTGTATGAACAAGCTTGAACCTTCGGATCGACCCACCGCAATGATGTTTCAGGATTATGCGTTGTTTCCACATCTGAGCTGTTTGGACAATGTTGCCTTCAGCCTGCGAATGCAAGGTAGGTCTAAGGTGGCGCGTCATGCTCGAGCCCGAGAACTATTATCGTTAGTGCATATGGAGGCTTATGAGAAACGCTTGCCGAGCCAATTGTCCGGCGGGCAGCAGCAGCGAGTGGCGCTTGCAAGAGCACTCATAACCAACCCTAGTGTGTTACTACTTGATGAACCTCTGTCGGCATTGGATCCGTTTTTACGTGTCAGGATGCGTGACGAGTTACGGCGTTTGCAGTTGGAACTGGGGATGACTTTTGTTCACGTCACGCATTCACAAGAGGAGGCTATGGCCCTAGCTGATATGGTCGTGGTCATGAACGAAGGAGAGATCGAACAGATTGATACTCCGCAGGACGTTTATAACCGACCTGCGAGTCAGTTCGTTGCCCGTTTCATTGGTGGACACAATGTTTTCAATGCCACGGTAACTGAGAGTTCAAAAACGGGTACCCGCCTTAACGGTAGCCAGGGTGCGACCTATATGGCACCTGTTGCAGACCTGTCGCCAGGCACTTCAGTGTCTTTTGCGGTCCGTAGCGACAAGATCGCGCTCAGTCGCAGTGGCGACACATCTGTGACCAATTCGGTTACCAGCGATGTGGGCCTGGTTGAGTACCAGGGAGCCTGGGTAAAACTCGGGCTGAAGGCGGCAGATGTCGAGGAGTTAACGGTGATGGTGACAGAGGATGTTTTCAATCAGATGCCCGTTCAGATGGGCGATCAGGTTGTGGTGTCGTGGGTTCAGTCGGATATTCATTTTCTGATTGGGAAAAGGATGCTATCTGTGGACGATGAATGGGGAGGTGATCGTTGAAGCGGTGGAATAACACAGCACTCCTCCAGGTCGCACCATTAGGGGCAGTGTTTCTGTTGTTTTTTATTGTGCCGCTGGTTTTGACTCTGATTGTCAGTTTTTGGGACTACACGGCGTACGCCATTATCCCTGACTTCACGTTTCGAAATTACCAAGAGATTTTTGAGGGTTGCGTTACGGGATTACCCGACCTGTGCATGACCTTTAAGACCTATTGGAGCACCTTCAAGTTCAGTTTCTTCGTTTGGTTGCTCACCCTGGTAATCGGTTTTACGGTGTCTTACTTCCTCCGGTTTCATGTACGCACTATGACCATGCAGGTTGTATTGTTTTTGTTATGCACGATACCGTTCTGGACATCCAACGTGATACGCATGATTTCGTGGATCCCATTGCTGGGACGCCATGGGCTGGTTAACCAGGGCTTGTTAGAAGTGGGACTGGTCGATCAGGGTCTGGATTGGTTACTTTATTCGGAATTTTCTGTCATTTTAGCGTTCGTCCATCTCTACACATTGTTTATGATCGTGCCAATTTTTAATTCGATGTTAAGGATCGACGAATCACTGCTGGAGGCGGCTTATGATGCCGGCGCGAGCGGTTGGCAGACGTTGGTGAACGTGGTCATTCCTTTGTGTCGACCCGGTATCGCTATTGGGTCAATTTTTGTGATTACCATCATCATGGGTGATTTCATTACTATCGGCATTATGGGTGGTCAGCAGATTGCGTCGATCGGGAAAGTGATCCATGTAGAAATGCAATACCTGCAGTTTCCTGCCGCAGCAGCTAATGCTGTGATACTTCTGGCGGCAGTCTTGATGATTATCTACGGCCTTACCCGTGTTGTTGACATTCGTAAGGAACTATAGCGGTGCGCAGTGCTACTCGGACGCGAAGCTTTTATTACCTGGCAGCGGTGTTTACTGCGTTTATTATCTTTCTCTACGGGCCCATGGCCATTATTGTACTGTTGTCGTTTCAGGGGCCAGAGGGTGGTTTGACCTTCCCCATGAACGGGATCTCAGTGTTCTGGTTTGAACGGTTGTGGGAAGGTGTTGGGGTGATCGATATTTGGCGCGCATTTCGTCGTTCCGTTGGATTAGGCCTGGTGGTGATGCTGTCTACCGTTGTTTTCTCACTGGCGGCCGGTTTGGCGTTTCGTCAACGGTTTTTTGGTGCGTCGTTTGTGTTTTTTGTGGTTGTGTCGAGTTTAATTGTGCCATCAATTGTGGTCAGTCTTGGTATTGGATTGCAGTTCCAGTTATTGGATAACGTTGTGATGTGGTTGGGTGAACGTTACGACATTGCTTACCTTAATGATGAGTTTCAGACCACCATGGGGCTGTTTACTTCGGCACTTGGCGCGCATTTGACTTGGACTTTGCCATTTGGACTGTTAATTATGTTCGCTGTCTTCAATCGTTTTAATAAGGCTCACGAGGAGGCAGCGCGCGATCTTGGAGCGACTCCTTGGCAGACTATTCGCTTTATAGTGATCCCGATTATTGTTCCAAGTCTGATTGGTGTGGCTTTGTTTGGGTTTACCCTGTCTTACGATGAACTGGCCCGTACGCAGCAAGCTGCTGGCTCTACAAACACATTACCACTGGATCTCCAAGGCTTGACTACCACGGTAACGACACCCGAGATTTATGCATTGGGCACGGTCACTCTGGCGGTGTCATTCGCTATTATCTTTAGCACGTTGGGTCTGGTTATGTATCTGCAGCGGCGCCGATCGGCGCATGGCACAGATGCCGGGGAGGGAATGGTGTGATGGAGATCAGGATTATCAATCCCAACACTACTGCGTCGATGACGGAGAAGATCGGGCGTGCCGCGCAAGAGGTTGCGGCGACCGGGACGGTGATTACCGCTATCAATCCGGCCGATGGGCCAGCCAGCATTGAAGGTTATTATGACGAAGCGTTTGCCGTGCCTGGTTTGTTGCGTGAAATTCGGCGTGGTGAATCACAAGGGGTGGCCGGCTACATTATTGCCTGTTTCGACGATGTGGGTCTGGATGCAGCTAGAAATGTTGCAATCGCCCCGGTGGTGGGTATCTGTGAGGCATCGGTTTATGCGGCTAGCATGGTTGCTGGATCGTTTGCCATCGTCACGACGTTACCGAGTTCGATTCCAGCAATTGAGAAGGTGCTGCGTCGTTATGGTCGAGATGATATTTGCAAACGAGTGCGTGCGGCCGATATACCAGTACTGGGATTGGAAGAGGGCGGTAGCCAAGGTGAGACTTTGATTCGCGCAGAAATTGAAGCCGCTGTCCGCGAAGACGGTGCCGAGGCGATTGTGCTTGGCTGTGCGGGCATGGCCGATCTCGCCAAGCGACTAAGCGTCGATTTTGGATTGCCTGTAATCGATGGTGTAGCGGCCGCGGTGAAACAGGTCGAGGGATTGGTTGCCCAGGGGCTCAAGACCAGCAAGATGGGCGGTTACGCGATGCCGCCAAGAAAAGACTATGTTGGTCAATTTGCTGATGACCAGCCGCAGCCTTGATACCTCAACGGGCTTCTCTACGGGGGAGCTGTCAGTCGGCGCGTGAGGTCCCGGTGGCGTCATTAAATTGATCGACTAAGCGGTCCCAGATGGGCACCAAATCCATTAGGTGATTCCAGAATTGTGGGTTTCGGCGACTGTCAAACGCCTCTATGCTGATGTTTTGTTGTTCTACCCAGGTGTAATACCCCAGGTTGAATATACGCTCGCGACTTCGTTGATCGAGTTCAAGCACGTGATCGGTAGCTGTCCCCAGCAGGTAACGACCAAATAGTTCGGCCGCTGCGCTGACCGGTAGACGATTATCCTGAATATAGGTTGAGGGCTTTTCGAGTTCGGTTGTATACAGTTCGGCGCCATCGGTCGCGACGGTGAGTACAGCGTCGGCAGCACTCAGATCAAGATATTTAGCCAGTTTTATCGAGGCCAGAATGTTTGCAATAGCTGACAAGCCCAGATGTCGAAGGCTGTTGATTAGTATCGGATCAAACTGTTTCTCCGTCGTGAGATAGGACTGTCCGCCGGTGGTGTTAAACAGCAGATTCAGTCCATCGGATGCGGCATCCGATATGCCAATCACGAAATCGGTATTAAAGACATTGTGGATTAAAGGAACGTGCTTATCCCCAATTCCCTGAATGTTGTGCTCGCCATACCCGTTGTACAGCAGGGTGGGACATTCCAGTGCTTCAACAACCCCTGTGCGGGTGCCGAGTGCTTGTTTAAGATAGTCGCCCGCTGCCAGAGTGCCTCCCGAGCCTGATGCAGCTACGTAGCACCGTGGCGTGAGGTTGCCATCTTTGTTAACAGCGGAAAAAATAGTTTCCAATGCGGGGCCGGTCACCGCACGGTGCACGATGTAGTTACCAAATTCGCTGAACTGATTCAGGATAACGTTGTCTGGATCCTTCTCAAGTTCGTTGCATGTGTCATAAATTTCCTTAACATTGCTTTCTGATCCCGGCGTTCGAATGATGTCGTTCTTATCGGTCACCCAGTCCTCCAACCATTCGAAACGTTCTCGGCTCATGCCTTCGGGAAGGACCGCAGTACTCCGGCAACCGAGAATTTTTGATATCGCGACGCCGCCACGACAGTAGTTGCCAGTCGATGGCCAGACTGCACGTTGTCGATCGATATCGAATTGACCGGTAATCAGACGTGGGGCCAGGCAACCGTAAGCGGCTAAGACTTTGTGCGCCCGGATCATCGGAAATCGGTAACCTAATGCAACGATAATGGTGGCGTCACAACCGGTGAGCGCGGGGGGCAGGACAAGGTGACCGGGAACAGTCTCTCGTCGCTTTCGGTCCAAGCCGTTGTACCAGTGGACTCGAAACAGGTTTTCGGTCACCGGTGAATCGGGATCGATCTGCTCAAGTCGCTGTTGAAGGGCAGTATCGATAGAGCTGGGGTGCGCAAGCTCTGACCACTTCGGCAAGCGGCAGTTCATTTCGCCGAATCGCCGCACCGTTCGATCATAAGTCGGTTGGTCGATGATGCCCTGTTCAAGTCCGTTAAACATCGTCATTCCTCATTTGAGTTAACGCTTTGTTTGCGCGCGAGTATTTATTGTTATCTCTTGTGCGTGACTTCGCTCAGGGCGCCATATTCCTGAGGTTCTCGATGAATAGAAAAGTTGAAAATGTTGTCTTGAATCTCTCTGCATTCGTCTAGATTGCACGACCAGCTGATCAATTCATCCCCAAGCGTCTCGCAACGAACCATGATTTCGCCGCTGGGTGCAACAATGCAGCTCCCCCCGATCAGGTCACAGCCTTCTTCCTTTCCTGCCTTGGCAGCGCCTGCGACCCACGTGCCATTTTGATAGGCACCCGCCTGAAGCGACAGGTGATTATGAAAGTCCTGTAGGTGATCCATTTGGGGGGCTGGTGGGTAGTGGACCGGAGTGTTGTAGCCGACCATGACGATTTCGACGCCCTTTAGACCTAACAGTCGGAATGTTTCTGGCCAGCGCCGATCATTGCAGATGCACATGCCGAGCTTGGCATCCATCGCATCAAACGCCGGGAAGCCCAGGTTACCGGTCTCAAAGTAGCGTTTCTCGAGGTGCTGAAATGGTCGCTCAGGCTCATGCTCGCTGTGACCCGGTAAGTGGATCTTGCGATACTTTCCGATGATGGTCCCGCTGCGATCGACTAGGATGGTTGTGTTGAATTGGTGGCGCTGTCCATTTTCCACACATAATTCTGCATAACCCAAGTAAAACCCGATGCCCATTCGTGCAGCAGCGTCGAACAGCGGCTGAGTCGTTTGATTGGGCATCTCGGTCTCGAAAAAAGCCTCAAGTTCATCAGGGTCTTCCAGATACCAACGCGGGAAAAAAGTCGTTAGTGCAAGTTCGGGGAAGACGATTAATTCCACTTTTTGTTTGTGAGCCTGTTCCATCAGTTCGATCATTCGCCTGACGGCTGAGCTTCTGGATTCGTCACGGGCAATAGGCCCGAGTTGAGCGACGCCAAGGTTGAGTATTCGGGTCATGAGTGGGGTCTCCTACTCGGTCAATTGAAGAACGACCTGTGTCAATACGTCGAGGCCTGCATCGATTTCTACTGCCGCAGTAAATTCTTTTACGTTGTGACTAATTCCGCCTTGTGAGGGAACAAAAATCATGCCAGTTGGACAGTTTGGCGCAAACATTTGGGCATCGTGACCAGCTCCGGAGGGTAGACGTTGACAAGCATATCCGCATTCGTTTGTAGTGGTTTCGATAAGATTCACCACGTCAGGGTCGAACTCAACAGGGCAGAAACGGGCCAGTGAGCGGCTCGCCACTTCAACGCCTTCGATGGCAGCCAGCTTGGCAATGTACTGCGTCATGCGCGCCTCTGCCTGCTGAAGCCTATCCTCTGTGGTGTTGCGCAGATCCACTGTAATGCGTGCATGGTTTGCGATCACATTGACAAGGTTTGGACGCAGTTCGGTTACACCAACGGTTGCAACTTGATCACCGCCCAACTGATCGGCCAGATGACGTGCTTCGATGGTAATAGCCGCTGCGACGAAACCCGCATCGTGGCGTAGTCTCATGGGTGTAGTGCCTGCGTGGTTAGAAGTGCCAGTCACACGGTATTCGGTCCATGAAATCCCTTGCACGCCTGTGACTATCCCGATAGTGGTCCCCGCTTTTTCGAGGATCGGCCCTTGTTCAACATGGAGTTCTAGGAAGGCTCTTGGCGTCACTGTGGCAACCGCATCATCGCCCGCATAACCAATACGTTTTAGCTCCTCTCCCACAGAAGCATCGTTCTCATCTTTGGTTGCAAGCGCTTCGATTAGGCCAAGCGATCCCTGATGGACTGCACTACCCATCATGTCGGGCGCAAAACGGACGCCTTCTTCATTGGTAAAAAAAGCGACCGCGAGAGCGTGCTGTGTCTGGAAATTTGCTTCGTTCAAGGTTTCGACCAGTTCGAGTCCGGCGAGGACACCCAGCGTGCCGTCATACCGCCCCCCGGTGGCAACAGAATCGATATGTGAGCCGATCATGACGGGTGGGCCATCCACAACACCAAGCCGGGTACCGACAACGTTGCCAATTTCATCAATTGAGACCACGAGTCCGAGTTCAGTCATCCATCGTGTCACCAAGTCACGCGCCAAACGGTCCTCTTCTGTCAAGGCGAGTCGACAGACGCCACCGCCATCGATAGAGCCGATTGCCGCCAGTTGTTCGATTCGGCGTAGCAATCGATCGCTGCTTGCCTTGAGGTTTGGCTTCATAGTTTGTGTCTCCCGCTGGCAACCTCGTGTGGTGGTCGACCAACAATTTTGTGATAGCTTTCCGGGTCTGTTGCGCCTTCAGTTCCAAATACCAGCACGCGGCTTTGCTCGTCAAGCCCTAGCATGATTCGGCACTGTTGATCGCTGGCTGCCTCAATCAGGCCGGCCAGGCCAGCGACGCCCGATTCGCCGGCCACAACGGGTGGGTCAACCCGTCGTTGATCAGCCAGCAACCGCATGCTTTTCTCCGCCACGGTATCACTGATGGTCATCATTGCGGTCGCACCGGTCCTTAAGATCTGCCACGCTAGATAGGAGACTTCCCCGCACGCTAAGCCCGCCATAATCGATTTCAGCGATCCAGCCACGGCCGTGGGATGGCCCGCTGACAAACTATCAAACCAGCACCCTGCGGTTTGTGGTTCAACCAGGACGATCGCTGGCGTGTGTTCAGAAAAAGTCTGCCAGAACTGCGCGCAGGCAGCAGCAGCCATGCCGCCAACCCCCGCTTGGAGAAAAAGATGAGTGGGTGCCCGGTTCGCGGGAAGTTGTTCGATCGCTTCAGCCGCCATCAGCGTGTATCCCTGCATGACGTTCCTTGGCGCTTCAATTGCGGTACCGTCTGAGGTATCAGGAATGACATGCCAGCCTTGCGCCTTTGCAGTCTCGGCGGCTTTTCGTACGGCATCGTCAAACGTTCCAGGGGTTCGAATAACCTCAGCGCCATAGTCCGCGATGGCATGTTCGCGAGCGTTGGTGACTGTTTCATGAATAAAAATGATACAACGACAGCCGAATAACCGTGCGCCCCAGGCGACAGAGCGCCCATGATTGCCATCTGTTGCAGCGGTTACTGTGATGTCAATAGCAGTATGTCGATGCTTGCCCGCAAGCAGTTCGCTGATATCAGGCTTTCGACCACCTTGGCGCTGGCCGATCTGTTTTTGTAACAGAGACGCAACCGCGTAGGCGCCACCAAGAGGTTTGAAACTGCCCAAGTCGAATCGAGAACTCTCGTCTTTGTAACACAACGACGCCACGTCAAGTTCTCTGGCTAGGTCGCTGAGTTCGAGCAGTGGCGTCGGGGCGTAGCCTGGCCACTGGCTAATGGACTGTTTGGCTCGGCCAAAACCGTCGGCGTTGAGCACTTTCTCGGCCTCTCTTGGATATAGAGAGTGAGATTCGTACTGCGGATTGAGGGCGAGTCGGCACTCAGATTGGATCAGGGTCTTTTGCATCAAGATAAATCGTGTCGAATCTGACGACAGTTTCGTAAGAATAGTAGTGGCAAGGTGTCAGTATTATTCATGCAGTGGGTGACTGGAATCTGCTATTCCAGATTGAGTGCTACGCTCAACGCGAGAGATTACCTGATTCAATTCCAGCAAGGGGACACATGCGATGACTCGGTGGGCTTAAAAAGGCACAATTCTTCCATTCATAAAGAATGGTAGTCCCGCCTGCGTGATGTATCCGATACAGGTGAAGACCAAGGAGTTTAGTGATCATGGTGAAGCATTGGCGCACTCCAGCGGGCGTTGATATTGCCTACGTGATGATTCAGGGCAAATCGCCAACGGTTATTTTTCTCGGTGGTTATCGTTCTGACATGACGGGAACGAAAGCGATGTTTCTCAACGACTGGTGCCGTGACCAGGGTTACGGGTTTCTTCGTTTTGACTATTCTGGTCACGGTGAGTCGTCGGGTACATTTAAAGACGGTACATTGGGATGTTGGATCGCCGATGCTTGTAGTGTCATTGAAGCGACGACCACCGGTCCGCTGATCTTAGTGGGATCTAGCATGGGTGGTTGGATCATGCTGCATGTAGCATTACAAATGAAAGCGCGTGTTGTTGGACTCATCGGTATTGCTGCGGCACCGGACTTTACTCGTGACTTAATGTGTCAGGAGCTAACCGTGGATCAGCGCAATGCCCTGCAGCGTGATGGTGAGATTATTATGGAGTCGGCTTACGATGAGGCGGGTTATGTCTTAACACGCCACTTTCTTGATGATGGAGCAAAGCATCTGTTACTCGACGCCACCATTGATATCGGGTGTCCGATCATCTTGATGCATGGTATGCAAGATGCTGAAGTGCCATGGCAGACGGGCATTCGGCTGGCGGATGCGCTAGCAAGTAAGGACGTACGCGTGACGCTTGTGAAGTCTGGTGATCACCGCCTGTCCAGCGATCAGGAGTTAGCGCATCTCGGTGACTGCCTGTTGACCCTGTTGAATAATATTGGGGTGTTGGCATGAAGTATGCGCGATGTTTTTTCGTGGAACTGGGATACGTATGAAGGAACTAGTTGATCGAATCCGCCAGGACGGAGTTCATGTGGGTGGTGGTATCGTCAAGGTTGACAGTTTTCTTAATCATCAGGTGGACCCTGCGTTGATGGAGCGAATGGCGAAGGAATTGCACCGGCAGTTCATAACGGCTGGTGTCGACAACGTGACTCGTGTGGTGACAGCCGAGGCAAGTGGTATCGCGATTGCTTTGACGACTGCTGCGCAGTACAACGCCAAACTTATTTTTGCGCGCAAGGGCCAATCCCGTGTCATGACAGGTACCTATTATGTGTCTGAATCGGTTAGTCGCACGCGGGGGACGATCTCGGAATTAATGATTGATCGGCGTTTTCTCGGCGTCGAGGATCATGTGCTCATCGTGGATGATTTCCTTGCTACCGGCTCAACCTTGAATGCGCTCGCCAGTCTTGTCAGTGAAAGCGGGGCTAGCCTCGTGGGTATCGGTTGTGTGATCGAAAAACCAGCAGAAGGGGGTCGAGAGGCACTGTCACATATCCGTGTGCCAATTCTCTCGTTGGCGAGGATCAACTTTCGTGGCAATGCAATGGCAGTATATTGATTGGCATGTCGAGCACTTACCATCGCATTTACTCCGTTGTCGATCAGATTCCCCCTGGACAGGTGACGACGTATGGGCAAGTGGGGCATGTTGTGGGCTGTCCCGCGCGCCAGGTTGGCTATGCGATGGCGGCGTTGGAAAGTGACTCAAACGTTCCCTGGCACCGCGTGATTAACCGGCGAGGTTTAATCAGCGCTCGTAGAGATGGATTGCCTGATGAACGTCAAAGACGCCTGCTTCAGGCAGAGGGCATCGTATTCAGTGTGTCGGGTGTGATTGATCTTGCTTGTTACAGTTGGCGAGGACCGGACTGGTTGTTCTTGGCAGCAGAAGGAATGAATCCACTGCCCGAAATCTGCTAACGACCGATCATGCCGGCCACAACTGTGCGGCTCCCCTGACTCCGGCACTGTCGCCATTGATGTTACTGACAATTGGAGTGGCAAACTCATCGTTAAAGACATATGGAGCGGCGGCCTCCCGGCCTCTGCTGTAGAGTGCATCAATGCCTGAAAGACCACCGCCAATGACCACAACATGTGGATCGAGGATATTGATGATCGTGGCCAGCGCTTGACCGAAATAGTTAAAGAAAACAGACAGGACGCCCTGGGCAAGTGGGTCGTTGTCCTCCGCCAGTGCTGCGATCGTCTGCGCGGTGGTGGTCGGTTCCCCACCCCGTCGTGCGTAATCAGCAACAAGAGCCGGTCCGGAGAGGAAGGTTTCGATGCAGCCCCGACGACCGCAATAGCAGCGGGGGCCGTCTGGGCAAAGTGGGTTATGGCCCCACTCGCCTGTAATACTCTGTAGCCCTGTAAGTAACTGTTGATTGACAACGATACCGCCGCCGACGCCGGTCCCGAGAATCATTCCAAAGACGATTGCCTGACCCTGACCAGCGCCATCTAGTGCTTCTGACAAAGCGAAGCAGTTGGCATCATTTTCCATACGAATCTCTCTTTTGAGGAGAGCGGACAAGTCTGCCTGCAGGGGTTGGTCGATAAGACAGGTTGTGTTCGAATTTTTTATTCGCCCGGTTTTTCGTGACAGTGCACCAGGGGTGCCGATGCCGACTCGGCAGGGTGCGCCGGCGTGCTCTTCCAGTTCGTCGACCAGAGAAACCATGGTATCGAGAATTGCCGAATATCCACCATCGATTGGGGTTGGATAACGACGACGAACAATTTCAGCGTCGCCGCAGTCTAGAACTACCCCCTCGGTCTTGGTGCCGCCAAGGTCGATGCCGATTCGCAAAAGAGTTGTCGCGCCCTAGGAATCGAGGCCGCGGGTGATTTGAGCGTAAGCGGAATGATTGTGAATCGATTCAAAATTTTCTGCTTCGACGCTATACGCTTCGATACGTTCGTCTTCATTAAACTTTCTTGCAATATCCCGCACTAAATCTTCGACAAACTTGGGATTGTCGTATGCCTTTTCAGTAACGAATTTCTCGTCGGGGCGTTTTAGCAACCCGTATAGTTCGCAGCTGGCCTCCGTCTCGATGATGTCGATGATCTCCTCGATCCATATAAACTGTGTCGATTTCACTTTGGCCGTGACGTGTGACCGTTGGTTGTGTGCACCGTAGTCAGAGATCTCCTTAGAACACGGGCAAAGGCTGGTCACTGGCACTTGAATGCGCATCTCAACGGTCGGTTCGCCATTGTCGACTTCTCCAACAAGTGTCACTTCGTAGTCGATGAGGCTCGGTACCTTGCTCACAGGTGCCTGTTTTTCAACAAAGAAGGGGAAGTTCATCTCGACGTGGCTCTTTGTCGAATCCAAGCGCTTACTGATCTCATGCAACATTAAGCGGAAGGATTGCACCGAGATTTCGCGCTCATGGTTATTCAAGACCTCAACGAATCGAGACATGTGGGTACCCTTGAATTCGTGTGGTAACTCCACATACATATTGAAGTTGGCCACCGTATGTTGCTCCCAACCGCTGCGGTCTTTAACTCTCACCGGATGTCGGATGTCTTTGATGCCAACCTTGTCGATTGTCAGGTTACGTGTATCAGGACGCTGTTGGACATCAGCAATATGAGTCACTGAAGCTGTGGTTTCTGGAATGGCCATGATTTTCTCTCGGGATGCAACAATGAAGGACTGTGGGTGATGGGGTTAAGCAGATTCTAATGCACGAGGCATGGAAATCGCAGATTCAATAGCGCGACGCATGCCATCCGCGTCCAGGCCACACTCGGCCAGCATTTCGTTAGCTGCGCCATGTTCGACATGCTTATCGGGAAGGCCAAGGTTCAGCACCCGGACGCTGTTTCCCAAAGAATGCAGGTACTCGCTTACCGCTGAGCCGGCACCGCCTGCTATGACGTTTTCCTCCACCGTTACCAACAGGTCGTGAGAGGAAGCCATTTCAAGGACAACGCCTTCATCCAGTGGTTTTACGAACCGCATATTGACGACGCTTGCGCCCAGCGCTTCGCCGACGACAAGTGCAGGCGTCAGCAGGGTGCCAAAGACAAGCAGGGCAACGCGAGTGCCGCGGCGTTTGATCTCGGCTGTACCGATCGGCATCTGGGTCATTGTTTCGCGTTCGATCATTCCTGGACCGGAACCCCTTGGATAGCGCACTGCTGCGGGTCCATTATGCAGGTAGGCCGTGAAGAGCATGTCACGGCACTCCGCTTCGTCAGCCGGTACCATCACTATCAGATTGGGCAGGCAGCGCAGGTAACTGAGGTCAAATGCGCCTTGATGGGTAGCGCCGTCTGCGCCGACGATCCCTGCACGATCGATGGCCAGAGTCACATCGAGTTTCTGGATGGTAATGTCATGAATCAGCTGGTCGTAGGCCCGCTGCAGAAACGTGGAATAGATGGCCACGACGGGTTTGAGACCTTCGCACGCCAGTCCGCCGGCAAAGGTGATCGCGTGTTGTTCTGCAATACCGACGTCGAAATAGCGATCGGGGTACTGTTGGGAGAATTGCACCAATCCTGAACCTTCTCGCATGGCGGGTGTGATGCCGATGAGGCGGTTATCGGATGCCGCCATGTCACATAACCAGCTGCCAAATACTTGCGTGAAGGTACGGCTGGTCGCTTTTTTCTCGACTTTGCCGGTATCTGGGTCAAAGGGGACAACGCCGTGGTAACTCAGGGGGTCACCTTCAGCGGGTTTGTACCCCTGTCCTTTGCGAGTGACGATATGTAGGAAACGGGGGCCGCGCAACGCCTTCATATTGCGTAAAGTGGTGACCATCAACTTAACATTGTGCCCGTCGATCGGCCCGATGTAATAAAAACCCAATTCCTCGAATAAGGTACTCGGCATGACCATGCCCTTGACGTGTTCTTCCCACCGTCGGGCCAGTGCCTTCACCGGTGGTATGGTGCCGAGTACCGTTTTGCTACCCGATCTAACGGTAGTGTAGGTGCGTCCGGAAAGAATCCGTGCCAGATAGTTAGTTAACGCCCCCACATTAGGCGAAATCGACATTTCATTGTCATTGAGGATGACAAGAAGGTCGGTATCACTGTCCCCGGCGTTATACAAGCCTTCCATGGCTTCACCAGCGGTTAGGGCGCCGTCACCAATAACGGCCACAATGTGACGTTCTTCGTTCTTGAGTTTGGCAGCGCTGGCCATGCCAAACGCAGCGCTGATTGAAGTGCTCGAATGTCCGGCACCGAAAGTGTCGTACTCACTTTCCTGCCGGTGCAGGAAGCCAGATAGGCCATCGGCCTGCCGAATGGTGTGTAGTCGATCCCGGCGCCCGGTGAGCATCTTATGTGGGTAGGCCTGATGGCCCACGTCCCACACCAATCGGTCTTCGGGTGTATTGAATACATAGTGCAATGCGACGGCCAGTTCGACCGTACCCAGGCCTGCCGCCAGATGACCGCCTGTTCGTGAAATAGTCCGTATAAGGTGATCGCGCACTGCTGCTGCAACATCGGGCAATTCATTGACGTCTCTCGCGCGAAGTTCCGCAGGAGAGTTAATTTCCGTAAGCAGAGACTCGTTCTCGGCAGGGTCGTTGCTGGCTGTCATGATTTGAATGTGTTGCTAAGCGCAGACGAGAGGATACTCGCTTGTTGGCATTAATCTCAATGTCGACGCTCAATAGCAAACTGCGCCAATTCATTGAGTAACTGAGTGTCCAGAGGTAGAGCCTGCAGGGCCTGTTTTGCTAGGGCCAGTTGTGTTTCGGCAGCATGGCGGGCAGTGCTTTCGCCAAGTAGGCTGAGGTAAGTTGATTTTCCACGGCGTTTATCCGCACCCTGCGGTTTTCCCAGTAATGCCGGGTCGGAAACCTCATCTAGAATATCATCGGCGATCTGAAAACCGAGCCCTACGGCCTTAGCATAGCGTTGCAAAGCATCGAGTGATTTGGGATGGATCGATTCGCTGGCCACGGCACCGAGGGTCACCGAAGCGCTAATGAGTGCGCCAGTTTTCATCTCGTGAAGCGCTTTAAGGGCGCTCTCCGACAGCGCTTGATGCGTGCTTTGCAGATCAATCGTTTGACCGCCGGCCATACCCTGTGAGCCGACCGCTTGAGCGAGGATTGTGATCATTCTCAGTCGTGTCGTATTGCTGACGTCAGGGTGAGAGTTATCAGCAATTGACTCAAAAGCCAACGTTTGAAGCGCGTCGCCGGCGAGGATGGCTGTGGCTTCATCGAAGGCGAGATGACATGATGGTTTGCCGCGGCGAAAAGCATCATCGTCCATTGCCGGTAGATCATCATGAATCAGTGAGAAGGCGTGTACCAGTTCAACAGCGCATGCCGGTACATCGAGAATGTTGAGGTCGACGCCGAGGGATTCGCCGGTGGCGTAGACCAGTGCTGCCCGGAACCGTTTACCCGCTCCGAGTACGGCATAGCGCATGGCCTGGTGAAGATGTCCAGGGGTTTGCTCGCCGCTGGGCAATACAAGGTTGAGCTTGTCTTCAAGCCGTTCAAGCCAGATGGGCCAGCGATTTTTGAGAGAATCTGTGTTTTCCATTTAGTCTTCTGGGTCGAAAACTTCCACCTCAAGAGCACCTTCTTTTTCGACCAGTTTCTCGATACGCTGCTCTGCGTCTTCAAGACTGGCTCGACAGGCCCGGGATAATGTCATGCCGCGTTCGAAATCCTTTAAGGATGCTTCCAGAGATTGTTCCCCATGTTCCATACGCTCGACAATTTTCTCCAGTTCGTTGAGGGATTTCTCAAAGTCAGAAAGTTTAGGTTTTGCTTGACGTGCCATGGCGGTAGTTAGGGTAAAATCCAAGTTATACGGGCTTGGCGAAGTTGCCGACGGGTGGTCCCGTTCACGCAGCGTTCACAGGTCCCGCGTATAGTTATACATGAGTTTATTGGGTCAGTTCACTGATTGCATCTTTGATCGGTGGAATCTGGGGTGATCAGGAAATATAGGAGAGAACAATGGCATTGAAAGACAGTAAAACAGAACAGAATCTGAAGGATGCGTTCGCAGGGGAATCTCAGGCAAACCGGCGCTATCTCTATTTCGCTAGCAAGGCGGATGTAGAGGGTTATAACGATGTTGCTAGCGTTTTTCGTTCGACAGCTGAAGGGGAAACAGGGCACGCTCACGGACATCTTGAGCATCTTGAGGAAGTGGGAGATCCCGCCACCGGCCTTCCAATTGGCGAAACGGGAAATAACTTGAAAGCTGCCATTGCGGGGGAGACGCACGAGTACACCGACATGTACCCGGGGATGGCAAAGACTGCGCGTGAAGAAGGCTTTGACGAAATCGCTGACTGGTTTGAAACGCTGGCTAAGGCCGAGCGTTCTCATGCCAATCGCTTTCAGAAGGCGTTGGACACTCTTGACGGGTGATGGGGTCTTGCGGTAATTGCTTCGCCACCAGGGCTGGGACTGCCCGGCCCTGATGGCGATCGAACTGAATAAGGATGGGTTATGGAAAAATTAACCCTGGACGAATTGTGGTCGCTCGAACAATACGCTCAGTGTCGATCGGAGTTCCGGCAAGAAGTGCTGAATCACAAACAGGCCCGCCGACTTTCCATTGGTCCCAATGTCAGTTTGCTCTTTGAGGATCGAATAACGATTCGCTACCAAGTGCAGGAAATGTTGCGGGTGGAACGTATTTTTGAACCACAGGGTATCGTCGAGGAATTGGCTGTATACAATCCTCTGATCCCTGATGGAATGAACTGGAAAGCCACCATGTTGATTCAGTTCGATGATGTCGAAGAGCGGCGTATTGCGCTCCGTAACATGGTTGGTATCGAGCAGCGGGTATGGGTCCAGGTCGACGGCTTCGAACCAGTTTACGCGGTTGCTGATGAGGATTTAGAACGCAGCACCGAAGACAAGACATCAGCCGTCCATTTTCTCCGCTTTGAACTGGATTCAGAGATGGGGCAGACGGTGGCCGGCGGCGCGTCCCTCTCAGCGGGCATTCAACATGGTGCTTACCAGCACACGATCCCTACGGTATCGAACGATATTATTTACTCACTCCGTGCCGATTTGTCTTGTTAGGTTGATCCCATCTGCATTGTGGCTTGTGATTGCCGTTTAATGACAAAGCAAATGCCCCAGGATATACGGCACTTTGCGTATGAATGATCGCTACGACGCGGGTGCGATTGAAGTTTTGACTGGGTTGCAGGCAGTGCGCAAGCGCCCTGGCATGTATACCCAGACTGAGCGACCCAATCATCTGGCTCAGGAAGTAATCGATAACAGCGTTGATGAAGCGATCTCCGGCTACTGTCGTCAGATCAGTGTCACGACATTTAAGGACGGGTCGTTGAGTGTTGAAGATGACGGGCGAGGCATGCCTGTTGACAAACACAAGGGTGAGAAGGTCAGTGGCGTGGAAGTCATTCTCACTCGACTTCACGCCGGAGGCAAATTCTCGGACAAGAATTACGCGTTTTCTGGTGGATTGCATGGCGTGGGGGTATCGGTTGTCAATGGTTTGTCGCGGCGACTCGAGGTGCGGGTTCGCCGGGCCGGGCGAGAGCACGAAATGAGCTTTGCTGACGGCGTTCCGCTTGGGCCGCTTAAGCCAAAGGGCAAAGTCAACGTCAGGAATACAGGGACCTATTTGAGGTTCTGGCCCGATCCTGAATTTTTTGACTCTCCCACTATTGCGTTGGCTCCGCTAAAGCGTCTTTTGCGCGCCAAGGCCGTGTTGTGCCCGGGCCTTAGGATTCGATTTAAGGATGAGGGTCAGCCGAAGCACAATGAAACCTGGTGTTACGAGAACGGTATCCCGGATCACCTGCTGAGTGAACTGGGTGGGGTTGATGTGGCCCCGGAGTTTCCGTTTTGTGGACAGGTCGAGAAAAGTGATTGGCAGCTAGATTGGGCGATAGCATGGTTGGTTAATGGCGGTGAACCGGTCTGTGAAAGCTACGTTAATTTGATACCGACCATTCAGGGCGGGACACACGTCAGCGGATTTCGTACGGGTTTGGTGGAGGCCCTGCGCGAGTTTTGTGAATTTCGTGATCTTTTGCCGCGTGGTATTCGTTTGACACCCGATGATGTTTGGAATCCGGCAAGCTATCTGTTATCTGTACGTATGAAGGATCCTCAATTCTCGGGCCAGACCAAGGAGCGGTTGTCCTCCCGCGACTGCGCAGTCTTTGTGTCGGGCGCGATCAAGGATGCCTTCAGTTTGTGGCTCCATCAACATACGGTGGATGCCGAGCGTGTTGCGGCTATCGCGATTCACAACGCCGAGGCACGAGTGCGGTCAGACCGGCAGGTCGAGCGCAAGAAGGTCGCAACGGGTCCGGCCCTGCCCGGTAAATTGGCGGATTGCACTAACCGTGATCTTGAATCGACTGAATTATTTTTGGTTGAGGGTGATTCGGCCGGCGGTTCTGCAAAGCAAGCTCGCGACAAACATTACCAGGCCATCATGCCATTGCGTGGAAAGATTCTGAATACCTGGGAAGTCGACTCACGTGAGGTACTCGGATCACAGGAGGTTCATGATATTGCAGTGGCGCTTGGGGTTGATCCAGGTTCTAGTGACATCGGAGGTTTACGCTATGGGAGGGTTTGTATCCTTGCGGACGCTGATTCTGACGGTGCACACATCGCGACTTTGTTGTGTGCGTTGTTTTTGCGACATTTTCGGCCCCTGATCGATGCGGGTCGAGTGTGTGTTGCGATGCCGCCGCTATTTCGAATCGACGTTGGCAGGCATGTGTTTTATGCGTTGGATGAAAAAGAGCGGCAACGCATTCTTAAAAAGATTGATGCAGACAAATTGCGCGGTACAGTTAATGTTCAGCGCTTTAAAGGCTTGGGCGAGATGAATCCTTTGCAACTTCGAGAAACTACCATGGATCCAACTACGCGACGCTTAGTGCAATTGCAGGTTGACAAGGGAAATCGTTCGGAGCAGGCGATGGATCGCTTGCTTGCGCGCAAGCGCGCGGCCGATCGTAAGGCCTGGATCATTGCCAGTGCAGATCAGGTGGAACCCCAGTGACATGCGTGATGCTACATGGATGGTTTAGTGTGCTCTGCAGGATCGTTAGGTGGTCCGCCACGATGGGAGTTGCCGCGGATCTAAAATACGGACGGTTTCCTGACGATACGGAGTAAATCCCTGTTGTTGGTAAATCAGCAGGGCCTTGGGGTGATCCAGGCTGCAGGTGTTGACTCGAAAACGTTCTGGCTCACCAGACCACGCCGTGTTGACAGCCCACTGTAGCAACCAAGGACCTAATCGGCGGCCGATAAATTCGGGGAATATGGCGAAATACGTAAGTTCAACATCGCTCGGGACTTGTAAATTCAATTCGACATAGCCCGCTGGGACTCCATCGACGTAAAGCACATAGATTCTTACGCTGCTGTTGGTTACCAAGGTCGCGAGAGTGTTATCGTCCATAGAACGGCGCTCATACCACAGCCATGGCTCGCCCGCGGTATGGTAGAGAAAACGGTAAAAACTGACTGTCGGATTTCTCGCTTGAATCACAGCGAGGTGACCGGCGAGCGGTTGGGTTGTTTTAGCGATGTGAGGGTGTTTACGCATCTCGAGATAGGTGATGGTCACATCAATTTTTCCATCTGGCCCGGGCTCGGGTGGCAGATAACGTTGATCATCGAATGTCATGGTTATCGTGTTTGTAAAGATCGATCGTTGATTTCTGATGTATCGTGCCACTTGCCTAATGACGTCGACGTTCGATCAGGGTGAACAGACCTCCCAGCAGTGACCACAGAGCAACCTGGGAGCGGTAAAGAATTGACACAGCGACGCCGCGGGTGCGCATCATGGCTTCAGCCCCAATAATGCCACCAAGATTAGCGGCGCCAAACTTTCCGATCAGACCTCCAAACAAGGCTTCGCCGATACCCCAGCCGGCTGGAGCAATGGGTATGCCCTGGAGAACAAAAACTATAGGGCAGATAACAAAATAGTCAGTCAACTGGAGACCCACGCCAAGCGCGCGATCCATGATAAAGAAGCTGACAAAGACAACGCTGTAAATGACAGGGCTAAACAGTATCCAAAGTCCAATGCCTTTGAGTTGTGTTCGGTAATAGAGTACTGCTTGGTCTAGATCCCGAATGGCTTTAGCAATTTTTTTGGGTAAGTATCCGATTCCGCGTTCAAAGCGCACGACACTGCGCAGAGTGGGACTGACGAGGAGAGCAGCACAGCCGGCAATCCCGATGGCCGCCAGCCAAATAGAGTAACTCAGCTGAGGAAAGCGGGTCACCGTCAGGGTGCTGGCAAGGCTGCCGACGAAGACCAGTGACAGCAGTCCGATCACGCGGTCAACGGCGACTGAAACTAGCGCCCGAACGGGTTCCCCCTGGCAGCGCCGGGCAATGTAGATCGCTTTGATGACATCGCCTCCAGTCGCTCCTGGAATGATGTTATTGAAGAAGAATCCAATCCAGGAATAGCGCTGTGCCTCCCAGAAGCCGACCCCTAATTCATTGGCTCGGAGTAGCCACCACCATCGAGTATTAATCACTAAAGCAAATATCACGAACATGAAACTGCTGAGCGCAAACAGATAAAGATCGAGATTTTTGAAATAGGTGATGAAGCCTGGACTGATCAGCGTGGTTGTACTCTGTCCATCGGAGTTCTGTTTTATTGTCAGGAGTTGACCGCTCTCATCGCTAAGAAATTGAACCGTTGGGCCGTTCCAATGGCCGATAATCTGTCCCTCAACCCTGGTCGTGACCTCGCCGTTGACATCTAGGCGTGAAAAACTGTCATGCCATTCGGTCGCGTTAAAGATCACGGCAAACAATACTGCGACAACGAATAACTTAAGGGTCAGAATAAATCCAGGTTTCACGCGGTTCTCTCAAGGGAGGGGCGAATCATGCCCAATGCGCTGGGCGTCATCAGTCGGCGAACTCTCAACTAGGACCTCAGGCCGAGACCAGTACTGCCGAGGGATTTTACTCTGTTCCCAAAGGGGTTATGGAGGGCTACCGGTTGAGAGATCGGGAATTTGGCACTTTTTCCGTTGGCCTGATAACATGAGTCGAAGCAATAGAACGAAAAAATGAGAACACGTCTCATTCACATATTGTACTTTACGGGAGGAGGATGAGAGATGCAGAAGTCGCTACATATTGACCCTGGCAAGTGCACGGGTTGCGTGCAGTGTGAGTTGGCCTGCTCGTTTGAAAACGAAGGGGTCTTCAATACGGCCAAGTCGCGGATTAAGGTGTTCACCTTTCATCAAGAAGGTCGATTCGTACCGTATACCTGCACTCAGTGTGATGAGGCGTGGTGTATGCAAGCCTGTCCGGTCGACGCGATCGTCATTAACGCAAAGACAGGTAGTAAGGACATTATTGAAGATCGTTGTGTGGGCTGTAAGGTCTGCACCATCGCCTGTCCCTTTGGCACAGTGAACTACAACCAAGATACGGGCAAAGTTATTAAGTGCGATCTTTGTGGTGGTGATCCGGCGTGTGCCAGCGCCTGCCCGACGGCTGCGATCACGTACATTGATGCCGATACAACAGGACTTGATCGTATGCGTGCATGGGCTGCCAAGACAGACAACGCAGCGCAGGCATCAGCTTAAGCGAATACAGAAGGGGAATGACACATGGCATGGACTAACAAGGTATTACGGGTCAACCTCAGTGAAGGGACCTGCAACAGCGAGCCGTTGAATACGGAGTGGGCGCAAGATTACATTGGTCAACGGGGTCTTGCGACTCGATACATGGTTGAGGAAGTGGATGCCACATGTGATCCACTGGGACCAGACAATAAATTGATATTTGCGACTGGCCCTTTGACCGGCACGATGGCGTCCACTGGCGGTCGCTATTCGGTAATCACCAAGGGACCGTTAACCGGCGCGATTGCATGCTCCAATTCGGGTGGGTTTCTTGGCGCAGAGCTCAAATCGGCTGGCTGGGACATGGTTATCCTCGAGGGTAAATCGGATAAACCGGTCTATCTTTATATCGAGAATGAAGAAGCGCAGCTGCTGTCCGCCGATGACCTTTGGGGTAAGTCGGTATGGGAAACGGACGAGCTTTTGCATAAGAAACATCAGGACCCTCAACTCCGTATCGCGGCCTGCGGGCGTTCTGCAGAAACTGGCTGTCTTTACGCTGGTATCGTGAATGACCTTCACCGGGCAGCCGGGCGTTCGGGTGTTGGTACGGTTATGGCATCGAAGAATCTCAAAGCCCTGGCAGTTCGTGGGACTCGGGGTGTGGGCAACATCAAGGACCCGGCACGTTTCATGGAGACTGCACGTGAACAGAAACAGGTGCTGGCTGATCATCCGGTTACTGGAGAGGGGTTACCAACGCTGGGTACGCAGGTACTGATGAATGTGATTAATGAGTCAGGCGCTTTGCCGACCCGTAATATGCGTGAAGTGAAATTTGATGGTGCCAGGAAGATTTCTGGAGAACAAATGCTTGAAGTTAGAAAAACAGATGGCCGGCCGAATCTGACGACCAACGCGGCCTGTTTCGGTTGCACGATTGCTTGTGGTCGAATCTCGACCATTGACCAAGGCCACTTCACGGTTGAGAACAAACCACAGTACTGGGGCAATTCAGGTGGTCTGGAATACGAGGCGGCCTGGGCGCTTGGCGCGGACACGGGTGTTGATGATTTGGATACATTGACCTATGCCAATTTTTTATGTAACGAAGATGGCTTTGATCCGATCTCGTTTGGTGCAACGGTGGCCGCGGCAATGGAGTTATTTGACATCGGTGCGATTACTACGAAGGAAACCGATGGGATGGAGTTCAACTTTGGATCGGCTGAAGCACTTGCATGGGCGGCTGAAAAAGTTGCCACGGGGGAGGGTTTTGGCGCGGACCTCGCGCTTGGCTCCAAGCGTTTGTGCGAGAAGTATGGTCACCCTGACTTGTCAATGACGGTGAAGGGGCAGGAGTTCCCGGCTTATGACCCGCGAGGTATTCAGGGGATGGGATTGGCCTATGCGACGTCTAATCGGGGTGCTTGTCATCTTCGAGGTTACACTGTCTCGTCGGAAATTCTCGGGATACCTGAAAAAACCGATCCACTAGTGACGGACGGAAAGGCCGGGTTGGTTAAAGCTTTCCAGGACGTAACAGCTGCCTGGGATTCGACCGGTTTGTGTCTATTTACGAGTTTTGCCTGGAGCTTAGAGAATGTGGCTCCGCATATGGATTCGGCCTGTGAAGGGGACTGGGATGCCAATCGTTTGATGGAAACGGGCGAGAGAATCTGGAATCTGGAACGGGATTTTAATATGCGGGCAGGCCTGACTGCTGCTGATGACACGCTACCTAAGCGAATGCTTGAGGAGGCTGCGAATACCGGCCCTGCAGAGGGTAAGGTGAGTGGTTTAGCTGAAATGCTGCCGGAGTACTACAAAGAACGTGGTTGGAGGCAGGATGGCAATCTCTCCGATGAAACCCGTGAACGGTTACGCCTGCCGGGTTAAGTTGACGCGCGTTCGCGTTGTTCCACCACTAAGATGTCGAGGAACAGGGCGGCCTGAGGGTCGCCCTGTTTGCTTGCCGGAGGAGTTCTCATGAATTATGTGATCGTCGGTGCCGGCCCAGCCGGCGTGATCGCAGCGGAAACACTGCGTCGCATGGATGCAGGCGCTAGCATCCAATTGATTGGGGATGAGCCAGAACCGCCTTATTCTCGAATGGCGATCCCCTATTGCCTGATGGATCGCGTGGCCGAAGAAGGTACTTATCTAAGGAAAAGTGACCACCACTTTGATAGTTTGAATATCGAAGTCATCAATGATCGCGTGCTATCGGTGTCAGCCGCTGCGGCATCCGTGGCGCTTGGCTCTGGCACCACCATTTCCTATGACCGGCTATTGGTCGCTACGGGATCAACTCCGATATCACCGCCGATTGAGGGGATGGATTTGCCGGGGGTGCATCCGTGCTGGACACTGGCTGATTACCGCAACATTGCGGCCCGCGCAGATAAAGGGGCCAAGGTAGTACTGATGGGGGCTGGCTTTATTGGTTGCATCATTCTCGAAGCGCTGGCGGCTCGAGGTGTCGACCTGACAGTGGTTGAGCTCGAAAACAGGATGGTGCCTAGGATGATGAACGAGGCGTCAGGCGGCTTGATAAAGCGTTGGTGCGAGCAGCGCGGGGTGCGGGTGTTGACCTCAACGCGGGTCGAGGGGATTACTAGTGGTAATCCACTGGCAGTCTCCTTGTCTAATGGAGAAACGCTCATAGCGAATCTTGTGATTAGTGCGACCGGTGTCGCACCCAATACCCAGTTCCTGGAAGGCTCGAGTGTGGATATCGATCAAGGCATTTTAGTGAACGAGTGTTTAGAGAGTAGTGTGGCGAACCTATTTGCAGCAGGTGACGTGGCCCAGGGCCGTGATTTCTCAACCGGTGACTACACGATCCAGGCAATTCAGCCGACAGCAGTAGATCACGGACGAGTGGCCGCATCAAATATGACTTCAGGTCATGAACAGTTGCATCGAGGCAGCCTGAATATGAATGTGCTCGATACCATGGGATTGGTCTCCACTTCATTTGGCGCCTGGGAGGGGCTCAGTGGCGGCGAATCTGCTGAGCTTAATGCCCCGAATCGGTTTCAGTATCTCAATTTGCAGTTTCACGATGACGTGCTTGTGGGTGCTAACACACTGGGGCATACCGATCACATTGGCGTTATGCGTGGTTTAATCCAAACGGGTTTGCATCTGGGTGTTTGGAAGGATCGCTTGCTTGACAACCCTTTGTGCCTGATGGAAGCCTACGTCGCAGCCACACAGGGTGTGGGTTTAACCACGAAGGCGCTCGATTGATTTTTTGATAAGTGTTTGGCGGGCAAGATCAGTTGCAGATAACCTTTAAGCTGTATGCTGGTTTGGCGCACTATTTGCCGTCAGGGTCGAAAGATAATGTGATCGAGGTGGAACTGCCCGACGGACAGTCTATTTCGACGTTAATTCAGCGCTACAATGTGCCGCTCGATCAAGTGCATCTTGTATTGTTAAACGGTGTTTATCAGGATGCCGCGGCGCGTGTTGAGCGGGTACTGCAGGACGGCGATACGGTAGCGATCTGGCCAGCGGTAGCGGGTGGTTGATTCAGGTTAATGAGTGACGGTGAAGCAGATAGAATGGTGGTGGTTCGGGATATGGGACTCAGTCACCGGGAATTCTTCAGGTCCCTTCAGACTTTGGCAAGGGAGTGGCAGTGCCAAATCAGGAATGATGGGGTGCTCATAGACTATGATGGGGGCGAGATTGATATTGTTCTCGGTAAAGAAGGGCGGCGTAGGATCGCTGCCATGTCTTTACCGAGAACCGAGGTCCGATTTTGTTTCAGTCGCTTGACACTCTTGCAAAGAAAAAAGTTTTTTTACCGTTTTGATCTCGCCTACCGTCGGGGGGGTGGATAATGAAAGCAGCGGGTACTTTGAACGAATGGGGAATAGCTGCCGGTGAATGAGGCCGCGAAATACCAGACAACCGATACGCTGGACCGACCCATTCGGGATCTTCGAGTATCGGTAACGGATCGGTGTAATTTCCGTTGTATTTACTGCATGCCACGCGAGATATTTGGGTCAGGTTACAAGTTTGTTCCGCGCAACGACCTCCTGAAACTTGAGGAAATTGCCCGTATTACGAGGCTTTTTGCTGGCCATGGTGTGCGCAAAGTTCGCATCACCGGCGGTGAACCGATGATCCGCCGAAATCTTGAACGTTTGATCGAGATGTTACGAGATATTGATGGCATCACCGACATCAGCATGACGACCAACGCCTCTATGTTGACCCTGAAACGTGCGCAGTCGCTTCGCGCCGCAGGACTTAGTCGAATCAATATCAGTCTCGATGCGATTGACGAGCAAACCTTCCAGCGCATCAACGATGTTGATTTTCCCGTCGCCAAAGTATTGGAGGGGATTGACAATGCCCATGCTGCCGGTTTCGATGCGGTGAAGGTCAATGCTGTTATTCGGCGAGGTTATAACGAGCACAGCATTTTGCCTTTGGCTCAGCATTTTCACGGCACAGGTACCGTGCTGCGGTTTATCGAGTTCATGGATGTTGGGACTACCAATAAATGGAATCTGGAAGAGGTTATGCCGGCTGCGGAGTTGGTGGAAATTATTGATAAAGAGATGCCGATTGAGTCGCTTCAACCTAACTATTCGGGCGAGGTTGCCAAGCGCTGGCGCTATAGTGACGGTGGTGGTGAAGTGGGTTTTATCACCTCTGTGACGCAATCATTTTGTGGTGACTGTTCGCGAGCAAGATTATCCGCCGTTGGGAAGGTTTATACCTGTTTATTCGCAGCCACGGGGCAGGATCTTCGTGGCATGTTGCGCGCTGGTGCAAGTGATGAGGAATTAAGTCGTTTGATTGGCCGCATCTGGTCGCAACGCGAAGATCGCTATTCTGAACTGCGCGGCCAGATTCCAGTGACTGCTGAAACGCCGCCGCGAGTGGAAATGTCACATATCGGTGGTTGAAGTGTGTCTCAGTTGCTGTCAGTTCGGTGTCCGCAGGCGGCACAATTGACGTTCCGCGGCAGCGTGATGTTCTGCCACTCCATCGCAATGCCATCGAAGACCAGTAACTTACCGCACAGGCCTTGCCCTGTCTCAAGAAGGACGTTCAGTGTTTCTAGTGCTTGGGTTGTGCCGATGACACCCACAATGGGGGCAATGACACCTTCCATAGCACAGGTGGCCGCTTCGATACCCGTGTCGGGGTACAGGCACTGGTAACAGGGGCTTGTTGGGTCAGATGGAACAAAAGTCGCTACCTGACCTTCCCAGCGTATGGCAGCACCGGAAACCAGCGGGGTTTTGGTCTGAAGGCTGACGCGGTTAAGCTCAAACCTTGACGGAAAGTTGTCGGTGCAGTCGACGATCACGTCGGCGCGCTCTGCTTGTTCGATTAGCTCTTGACCTGCGACTTCATAGTCCAGCGCGTCAACCCGAACCGCTGGATTGAGTTGTGTGAGTGTCCGTGAGGCTGAAGCGGCTTTGAGTTCACCGATGTCTGCGTGACCATGCGCGATCTGTCGTTGCAGGTTCGAGGACTCGACTCGATCGTAGTCTGAAATGACGAGATGGCCAACCCCCGCTACGGTCAGGTACATCGCGACGGGAGAACCCAGCCCACCCATGCCAATGACGAGCACTCGAGATGCGGCTAGGCGGGCTTGACCTTTTTCACCCACCTGCGGTAGGCGGATCTGCCGTGCGTAACGGTCGTTTTCTTGGAGTGTCATGAAATGCAAACTGGGATTTTAGAGTAGGTCCTCGAAGACCTGGTAGGGTGTTTTCTCCATACCCATCGCCATGTAGACCGCTCGGGCGGGCATATTGTCTTGTTCCATGTAGAGGCGAAGGCCACAGGTCGTGTCGTCATGGTGTGCCATCTGCTTTACGTATTGATAGAGAGCCGTAAACACGCCGTTGCGTCTGGCAACAGGTTCTACATACACACTTTGGATCCACCAGAAGAGGCCATTTCTCCAATCACTCCATTCGTAAGTAATCATTAACGAACCACAAGCCACGCTGTCGACTTCCGCAACCAGGTAAAAACCTTGCTGCGAGTCAAGGAAAAGCTGCGCCACGCCGGCGGTTACAGTCGCTTGGTCAAGCGAGCGGGCCTCCGTCTCCTCGGCCATTGCCATGTTAAACTGACTGAGGATTCCCGAGTCGTCAAGGGTAGCGCGTCGGACAACGATGTCGGGCTTCTTTTTCGCCATTTCGAGGTCACCTCCTTAGGCATGTATGTTGTGCCAAGGCGTGACTCGATTATATGACTGTTGAGGACTAGAACGATGAATCAGGCTGCTGTTGAGCGGGTCGCATTTGTTGGCTTAGGGGTAATGGGGTACCCGATGGCGGGACACCTTGCTGCCAAGGGTTACCGAGTTACGGTTTTCAATCGAACCCAGGCCAAGGCTGACCAATGGGTCACCGAGCACGGCGGTTCGTCCGCGGCGACGCCCGCTGAGGCAGCCAGTGACGCGCAGGCAGTTTTCGCTTGTGTGGGCAATGATGATGATATCCGGGCCGTCACCATGGGACAGGATGGGGCGTTTCACGGCATGTCCAAGGGCGCGGTTTTTATTGATCACACGACAGCTTCTGCGGAGATCGCCCGCGAACTCTACGACGAGGCGAAATCTCGGGGTCTTGAGTTTCTCGATGGTCCCGTGTCTGGCGGTCAGGCCGGTGCAGAAAATGGAGTGTTGACGGTCATGGTGGGTGGTGACCAAAGCACGTTTGACCGTGTCAGTGCAGCGATCGACAGCTTTGCGCGATCCGTCCAGTTGATGGGTCCCGTGGGTAATGGGCAACTCACCAAAATGGTCAATCAGATTGCGATTGCGGGGCTGGTCCAGGGGTTATCAGAGGCAGTTAATTTCGCAGAGCGAGCAGGCTTGGATGCCAACCAGGTCTTGAATGTGATTTCAAAAGGCGCTGCGCAGTCGTGGCAGATGGAGAACCGTGGCGCGACGATGCACGAAGATAAATTCGATTTCGGCTTTGCGGTCGATTGGATGCGAAAGGATTTGGGACTTTGCCTGGCAGAGGCTAATCGGAATGGCGCTTTATTGCCGGTCAGTGCCTTAGTGGATCAGTTTTATTCGGAAGTTCAGTCCATGGGTGGTGGGCGTTGGGACACTTCTAGCCTTGTACGTCGTTTGCGCCGGTCTTGAATGAGGACCATGAATCGAGTGAAAAATCGGCAGATCAACTTATACAGTGATACTCAATCACAGCCGCCTCCAGGAATGCGGCAGGCTATGGCAGAAGCTGAGGTTGGTGATGAGCAGCAGCGGCTCGACCCCAGTGTCAATCGATTGTGCGAGGAAATTGCTGAGTTGCTTGGTAAGGAAGCAGCTGTTTTCTTGCCCTCGGGCACGATGTGTAACCAGATCGCAATGGCTGTCCACTGTGAAGCGGGTGATGAGATCATTGCCGATGAAACAGCACATGTCATCACTTCTGAAGCGGGTGGTCTGGCTGTTTTTGCCGGCGCAATGGTAAGGCCACTGCGGGGTGAGAACGGCATCTTCACAGCGGACCAATTGGAAAAGGCAATTCGCACAGGCTCATTTCACCAATGTCCTACCAGGCTCGTGGTGGTGGAACAAACGTCAAACCGAGGGGGTGGTTCCATTTGGCCCCTTGCGACACTGCAAGATGTTTCTAATGTGGCTCGTGATAGGGGAATTAGTTTGCATATGGATGGCGCCAGGCTGATGAATGCGGTGGTGGCGTCCGGGATTGCAGCAAAAGTCTATACCTCACTGGTGGATACGGCGTGGCTCGATCTCAGCAAAGGGCTGGGCTGTCCTGTCGGAGGTGTGTTAGCGGGTGACGCGGAATTTATTGAGAAGGCGTGGCGTTGGAAGCATCGTTTTGGTGGCGCTATGCGGCAGGCGGGCATTCTTGCCGCTGCCGGCAGTTGGGCTTTGACTCACCATATTGATCGCCTGGCTGAGGACCATGACAACGCGCGCTTTATGGCCGATCGCTTGAGGTCGATAGATGGCATCTCATTGATCAATGAAGCGGTGGAGAGCAATCTTGTTTTTTTCGATGTGGGTAATACCGGGCAATCGGCAAAGGCGTTGTCAGAGGCCATGGCCGAGCGTGGCGTACGCATTGGCGCTTCCGATCATCGCCGCATGCGGGCTGTGACCCACGTAGATATTGAGCGGCAAGATATTGTCGCAGCGTGTGATGTGCTTGAAGAATTAGTGACCAAGGTCGGGTAGGAGTATGGCCATAAAGTCTCGTTGTAGGATAGCGGTCGATATCGGTGGGACATTTACCGATGTGGCGCTGGAGATCCAGAAGAATCAGTACACAGCCAAGACCTTAACCACAAAGCCAAAGCCTGAAGAGGGTGTCATCTCGGGTGTGCTAGATGTGCTTGAACAATCACAGATAGACGCCGCAGACGTTGACATCCTGATTTATGGGACGACGCTCGCCACTAACCTTTTAATTGAGCGTGCAGGATCGCCGGTAGCACTGTTGACTACGCAGGGTTTTCGGGACAGCATCGAGATGCGAAACGAGAATCGTTTTGAGCAGTATGACGTCAATATAGAGTTGCCGACGCCGCTTGTGCCTCGGGCGATGCGCTACGGAATCACGGAGCGGATCAGCGCCACCGGCGACGTGTTATTGCCGCTTGATGAACGGCAAGTGCGTTTGTGTGTGCCGCATCTGGTGGAGGCCGGCGTGCGGAGTATTGCCGTTGGATTTCTTCATAGCTATCGCAATTCGTTACATGAAGAACGAGTGCGGGAGATTCTTCTGGAAGAAGCCTCGAATATGGAAGTGACTCTTTCGTCTGAAGTGTCACCGGAAATGCGGGAGTTTGAGCGAATCTCCACCGCATGTGCTAATGCTTACGTGCAGCCGTTAATGAGTCGACACCTGCGTGCATTAAACGATCTCTTACGCAATGTGGGTTTAACGTGTCCGCTGTTTCTGATGTTGTCGGGCGGGGGCATCACGACGTTAGATACGGCGGTCCGATTTCCAGTGCGCCTGATGGAGTCTGGGCCGGCTGGGGGTGCAATTTTTAGCAGTCACATTGCGGCTGAACTCGGCCTTGACAGCGTACTGTCTTACGATATGGGTGGTACCACGGCTAAGGTGTGTTTGATTGACGAAGGTCGGCCTCAGACGGCTCGGACCTTCGAGGTGGCGAGGGAGTATCGATTTCTGAAGGGAAGCGGCATTCCGCTTCGTATTCCGGTGATCGAGATGGTTGAGGTTGGAGCTGGGGGAGGATCGATAGCAGGGGTTGATTCGATGCGAAGAATCAGTGTCGGGCCGGGGAGTGCTGGCTCTAATCCTGGACCTGTTTGTTATGGACTGGGCGGGCAATTACCGACGGTCACAGATGCCGACGTGACATTAGGTCGGATTGATCCGAATAACTTTGCTGGGGGGAGCATGCGATTGGACTCCGAATCAGCTGCTGATGCCTTGATACGATCGGTAGGGGATTTGTTGGGTTTCTCCGTGGAACATGCAGCTCTTGGAGTGTCGGAGATTGTCGATGAGAATATGGCGAATGCTGCACGGGTTCACGCCATCGAAAGCGGGAAGAATGTTGATGCCCGTACACTGGTCGCGTTCGGCGGCGCAGCGCCGATTCACGTCAGTCGATTAGCTGAAAAGCTGGGAGTGGATCGAGTTGTGATTCCGCCCGGTGCTGGTGTCGGGTCAGCTCTTGGTTTTCTGCGTGCGCCCGTGGCTTATGAAGTGATTCGAAGCCACTACCAGCAGTTGTCGAGTCTGAACGTGGACGAGACTAATCGACTGCTTGAGGGGATGCGTGAGGAGGCGGCTGCAGTAGTTGAGGCAGGCGCGCCTGGGCAACCGCTTGCGCAGACACAGACTGCATTTATGCGCTATTTCGGACAAGGACACGAGGTCGGAGTTGAGATTCCGGTCATCGTAAAAAAAACCCCTTTGGATGAATCGGCTGGTGAAACCCTGCGCGCGGCGTTTGAGCGGGAATATCACCGTTTGTACGAGCGGACTATCCCTGGAGTAGAAGTAGAAATTCTTACCTGGACATTACTGGTGAGTACGCTCCGGGATCCGCCAGCACCAGTGGCCTCACAGCCTGACAGTTATGTACCGGTGCCGGTGGGGCAGCGCCAGTTGATCGATGCGGAGAGCGGCCAGTTTGATGAGGCGCCGTGTTATGACCGTTCCAGCCTCGAGGCTGGCGCGACTATATCGGGTCCTGCTGTCATCGTAGAACACGATACCGCTACTGTCGTCTCAGCCCAGTATTCCGCAGTTATTCACACCTCTGGCTATATTGTCCTTGAGCGGAAAACCTGAAACTGTGAGGAGAGATTAATGAGTTCACCGGGCGGCATTTCTGCAATTCGCAATCAAATTATGTGGAATCGGCTGATCTCGGTTGTCGAAGAACAGGCTCAGACACTGATCCGGACTTCTTTCTCAACCAGCGTTCGAGAAGCCGGAGACTTGGCGGCATCTGTGTTTGACACGCAGGGCCGGATGTTGGCCCAGGCAGTCACCGGGACGCCTGGTCATATCAACGCAATGGCGGAAGCCATTGTTCATTTCCTGGCCCGTTACCCTATCGATGTCATGGAGCCAGGCGATGTTTTTATCACTAACGATCCATGGCAGACATCTGGTCACTTGCATGATGTGACCGTGGTGACGCCCACCTATCACAAAGGCCGAATTGTTGCGCTGTTTGCCAATACCTGCCACGTGGTGGATATTGGTGGTCGAGGTTTTGGCCCTGACGCCAGTCAGGTGTTTGAGGAGGGCGTCAATATTCCCATCATGCATCTTTTCAGGCGAGGAGAGGTGAATGAAACGCTGATTTCGATCCTTGAGACAAACGTTCGCGAACCCGGGCAGGTGGTCGGTGACATCTATGCATTTGCCGGTGCCAATGATATTGGAAGTGAGCGGTTAGTTGCGATGATGGAAGAATTTGGTCAAGACGATCTGTCCGATCTGGGCGAATTTATCATCGAGAATTCTCGCCTGGCCACCATTGAACGAATTGCTAAGCTAAAAAACGGAAGTTTCAGTAATGTTTTAACCATGGATGGTTACGACAAGCCAGTGACGTTGAGTGCTGAATTAACGGTAAGCGATGACAATATTCACGTGGATTACACTGGCACTTCCCCTGCGAGTCGATACGGTATTAACGTGGTTCTTAATTACACCAAGGCCTATACCTGTTTTGGCGTGAAGTGCGTCGTCGCGCCTGATATTCCCAACAACTATGGGTCACTGCTTCCCATCACCTTTCATGCGCCAGAAGGCTGCATTCTGAATGTCCAGCGCCCATTTGCGGTAGCGGCACGTCATATCATTGGTCACCTTTTGCCCGATACAGTGCTGGGTTGCCTGCATCAGGTGCTGGAGGAGGGTTGCCAGGCAGAAGGATCAGCATCGATGTGGAATCTGCAGTTGCGGGGCGGTGTCGCCACTTCGGCGAAGTCAGGTTATCAGGGTTACGTGCCAGAGTTTGATCTTCTGCATTTTAATTCCGGTGGTATGGGAGCACGTCCCACCAAAGATGGACTTAGTTCAACGGCATTCCCAAGTGGCATTCGCGGGATTCCGGTAGAAGTTACTGAGGCCATTACGCCGATTGTTTTCTGGCGCAAAGAGTTTCGAGAGGGATCAGGCGGCGCGGGCCAATTCCGGGGCGGCTGCGGGCAGGTAATGGAAGTCGGCGGGGTCGACGACATACCGTTTGATGTTTTGGCAATGTATGAGCGGGTGGATAATGCACCGCGTGGGCGCAATGGAGGCCATGACGGTGCGGCAGGCAGGGTCTCGCTGACCGATGGGAAACCCATGCGCTCAAAAGGTCAGCAGCACATTCCCTCGGGTACCCATCTGGTGCTGGAAATGGCCGGCGGCGGTGGATTTGGAGATCCGGCGGCGCGCGACTCCGAGCGGGTTGCTGAGGATGTTCGCAATGAACTCATTACTTCGGAAGTCGCATATGTGGATTACAAGGTTGCTCTTAACGATGATGGTTCAGTCGATAAGCGGGCGACCCAATCTCTCCGAGGTGTATCGTAACCGCCGAGACGGATTCATCTGACACAGGTCGGCCTGCCAGCGGCTGGCGAGCCCGCTTAGCCCTGCTGGGCAATCCTAACTTCCGCCGACTGTGGGCGGCTGGCCTGATCTACGGCACGGTTCGTTGGCTAGAGGTGTTGGCCGTCGCGGTCTTCGTCTTTGATTCAACGGGTTCGCCATTTATTGTTTCTCTCATGTTGGTTGTCCGTATGCTGCCGATGATATTGCTGGGGGGTTTGATCGGAGTTTTGGCAGAAAAGATTAATCGCCGGCAACTGTTGTTGGTCACTTTCGGTGGAAACGCAATGAGTTGTGCCGTGTTGTCTCTCCTTGTATTCACCAATCATATTGAATTGTGGCACCTTGGACTGGGTGCATTTTTAAATGGCGTAATCTGGTCGGCTGATTATGCCGCGAGACGAACACTGCTTGGTGAAATTGCTGGCAACGAAAATGTAGGCGTGGCAATGAGCTTGGATTCGGCCACCACGAACGTGACGCGCATGTTGGGCCCCCTATTGGGTGGAGTAATTTATAGCACGATTGGGCTGCAGGGGACTTATTTGGTTGGATTGTTTCTTTTCTCGATTGCCATCTACTTGATTGGGGCGATGACTTATCGTCCAGGTCCGGCCTTGGTCGGGGGGTCTAAGTTTTTCGCAGATTTCCGGGAAGGTTTACGGTATATCCGATCGAATCGGACCATCACCATGGTATTAATGGTAACGGTTGTATTGAATTTTTTCGGTTTTCCATTTGTCTCGATGGTGCCAGTAATAGGCAATCAGGAACTTGGATTGAATCCTGTCTACATCGGCGTGCTTGCCTCGGCCGAAGGTGGTGGCGCATTTTTCGGTGCGATTTTGGCCGCCTTGTTTGTTCAACCGATGCACTACCGTCGCTTGTTTGTATATGGATCTACAGTATTTCTGTGTGCTATTTTAATCTTCGCGTTTTCTTCCGGTTTTACTTTTTCCTTTATTGCGCTTCTCATTTGCGGATTCGGTGTTGCCGGCTTTTCCACTATGCAAGGAACGATCATGTATCTTGAGGCACCCCCCGAAATGCGCGGCCGGATACTGGGTGTGTTGGCGTTTTGTATTGGCGCTAGCCCAATAGGGCTCTTAAATGCAGGTTGGCTTGCAGAGTGGCTGGGTCCCAGTCAGGCGATTGCTGTGCTGGCCGGTGGGGGCTTGGTGGCAATGGCGCTGGTGTGCTTTTATTGGCGTGATGTTTGGTCATTGCGTGGACGCGAAAGGATCTTTGGCTGACCTGCAAATCATTCTGCAGGTGATGGGTGCGGTGGGTCTAGCGAGGATAAATAAGTTGACAAGAGGAACCACACTGATGATTGAGGTCACTCCAGTTCAAATTAAATGTCATCAGAGCGATTGACGCAGGCGTCAATGATTGGTGATCGCGGGACAATGCGTCTGGTGGTGCGAGATAATCAAGCAAATGTGTCAGGCCTGGGTTATGGCCTATCAATAACAACTGCTCAACTGAATCCGATGTTTCAGCCAATATTTCCAATAATGTTTGTAGGCCCGCCAAGTAGAGTCGATCATCAAATGTGAGCTTGAGTGTGTCGATTGCTCGTTGACCAAATACTGCCCCGGCAGTTTGACGTGCTCGTGTGGCCGTCGAACTGCGTGCCTGATCAGGTAGGCCGTTATGTTCGTTGAGCCAGTTCGCCACATGAATGGCTTCTGCCTTGCCCTGATCAGAAAGGGGACGATCAAAATCGCTGCTACCACTAGATTCTGGGTATGCCTCCGCATGGCGTAATAAGAGTAGGGTGTGCCTCATCGGAGCGAATTATGTAACCTATAGGATTGTTAAGGGTAGAGTGGTATCACGTTTTCCGGGAATTGTCTTATGTCTGAGCTTATGGTTAGCGGTGCGGACGGTGCCGTGCATCCTTTCCTGCGTGGTATTTTGACGCGATCTCTTCAGTCGACTGGATTGTCCTTTGATGAAGCCTACGCGGTCGCCGACCAGGTTAGAAACACGCTTGTTGCGAAGGGGACAGTAACCAGTGAGGCGCTGCGTAGTGTCGTAGTTCAGTGTCTTGAAAGTGGTTTCGGCCAGGAGCGTGTACATGCCTATCATATGGTGCTTGAGCGTCGCGGTCGCATTCGATTTCGGCGACGTGACAATGAATTGGATTGGTTTTCGCGTCGATTGCATCAAAAACGTCTCGAGCGATGTGGCCTTCCCATCGACACAGCGTCCGAACTGGCACAGGCGGTTTATCAAGAGTTTGTAGCCAGTAAGAGTTATGAAGTGCGTTCAGGTGAAATAGACCGGGTCACGCTAGATTTACTTGAAAAAGAATTGGGAGGGGAATTCGCGGAGCGTTACCGCTCCTGGAGTCGTTTCGATCGAGGCGATGGGATTCTGGTTCTGTTATGTGGTGGCGCACCGGGAGTGGGTAAGAGCACGCTTGCGGCAGAGATTGCAACGCGTCTTGACATTGTGCGGACTCAATCAACGGATATGTTGCGTGAAATCATGCGCGAAATGGTGCCGGCTGCACTGGTCCCAGAATTACATGGATCATCTTTCGACGTCAATCTTTCGGTTGACTCCAAAGACATCGGTGATCTGGATGAGGGAAATATGTTTCATGGGTTTCGTCGTCAGGCAGAGTTGGTGCAACTCGCTTCGAGAGCAGTTTTAGCACGTGCGCAACGCGAGAGCGTTTCTGTGTTGGTCGAGGGAGTTCATATTTGGCCGGGGTTACTGAGAAATCAAGTTACTCTGGGTGGAGAAGACGTGATGGTCGAGCTGATTTTAACGGTGGCTGATCAAAAACAATTGGTGCGACGTTTCCGGCAGCGTGGCAGAGAAGCGCCGGGTCGCCGCGGGAAACGGTATCTAGACAATATCGACACAATTTGGGCACAACAGTCGATGCTTATCCAGGAAGCGAAAAATCAGGCGATACCCATCGTTCAGAATAAGGATCAGGAAGCCGCTACGGTTGACATCATGGGGTTAGTCAGTGCCGCGATCGTCGCCCAGGACCAAGGTCACTAGCGAAGCACATTCGACCAAGCAGGGTGCCAACCGCTTTAGAAGTAAAAATATTACAGAAATACGGGGTCGTGAGGATCAGGTGCAATGAATACTCATCGCAAACGTGAATGGCTACGTGGCAATCAGAAGGCGCAACCGGTTGCCAACCCGTTCAGACAAGTCTGCCAAGTGCGCGATCCAGGTAATGATCTGGTGCCAAAAAATAGTGGCGATACCGAGTTCTGCTTCCATCGAGAAAAGTGTCCGTGCCGCTTTGTCGAGAAGACGGTCGGTTTCACTTTCTAAGCGTCCCAATTCTAGAATCATTTCATCGACTCGAGCGACTTCGCTTTCTCCGAAACCTGTTTCTATCAACTCATCCAGTTCGTCGATGACGCGTTGACCCTGTTCACAGGCAACTATAACGCGCTGAGCTAAAGGTAGGATTGATGACTTGAGTTCTTTCGGTAGGTACATTTTCCGTTGATCCACCAGTTCGGCAATATCCTGTGTGGTATCAGCAATAGAATCCTGATAATCCAGTATCTCGAGGATCGTGCGACGATCAATTGCCATCATCAATCGTCGTGGCAGGTGGCTTCTAATCTCGTGTTTAATCGCATCCGCTTCGTGTTCGAGTCGGTCAATCTCGCTCCGTCGTTCACGAATGGCATCGTCGTCAGCTGCTGCCATTGCATCGATCAGAGGGAGAATCTCCCGTGCGCAAAGTACGGCGACATGCATGTGTTTCTGCATGGGCTCGATGGGGGACTGGCGAACCAGTTTGTCAATCCAGGACATTCACCCTCCCTAGGCGGTCAATAACCCTTTGAAAAAGTAATAGAAGAACACAGACAATGCCGCAGCGATAGGTAATGTTGCAATCCATGAGGCCAGAATATTACCAACTACGCGCAAATCAAGTGCTGTAATACCGCGAGCGAGACCGACGCCAAGCACGGCACCGACGAGCGTATGAGTCGTCGATATGGGGATGCCGAGTCGTGATGCGAGGACAATGGTGGATGCTGCCGCTAACTGGGCTGCGAATCCACGACTGGGTGTTAGCTCCGTAATCTTTTTCCCAATGGTCTCCATGACACGGTAACCCCAAGTCGCGAGGCCGATCACAATGCCTAACCCTCCGATGGCAAGCATCCACGGGGCAATAGGTGCTTTAGCAGTTAAGTCGACGTTTTCGACGGCATTCACGATTGCAGCCAGAGGTCCGATCGCATTGGCTACATCGTTAGACCCGTGGGCAAAAGCGATGGCGCAGGCAGTCAGAATCTGGAGCACAACAAAAATTCGTTCAACCTGATCAAAACGATGGTCTGGATCAGCCTCTCCGATTTGTACTCGACGAATGAAAAATGCGCCAATCCCGGACCCAATTAACCCTAGTGCGACTGACCCTGCAAGCGCTTCCATCAGGTCAAGGTCAAGATTAATGTGTTTCAGTCCTTTAAATAGGGTAACCAAGCCAATAATAAAGAACACAAAAAAGAAAAATGCGGGGCCATATTTTCTGATTTGATGAACAGGATTACTTTTGTTCAGGATTGTTGAGCGTATTAGATGAAAGATGGCGAAAGCGATGACCCCCGCGAGCAGGGGTGAGGTAATCCAGGAAAGGGAAATTTGTAGAACTTTCGGCCAGTTGACTGCATCGATACCGATGGCGACCGCACCAAAGCCAACAATCGCGCCAACAATAGCGTGGGTAGTGGAGATGGGCAAACCAAATCGGGTAGCGCCGATGAGTAGCGTTCCGGCGGAGGCTAGTGACGCCATCATTCCATAAATTAATTGTTCCCGACCGAGCAGGGACATATCGAGCATACCCTTGCGGACGGTATCGGTGACATGCCCACCGGCTAAGAAGGCCCCGGCGAATTCGAAGATCGCAGCGACAATGATAGCGCCGCCTACCGTAAGGGCGCCTGAGCCAACGCTGGTTCCCATGGCGTTGGCAACATCGTTCGCGCCGATCGCCCAGGCCATGTAAAAGGCCAATAGGGCGGCAATCCAGAGGGGCAAGGGAATAGCTGAGAAAAAATCCATTAACCTAACGCGTTATAAAGTGGCCATGGCCATGGCCACGGTGATGCCCTTGTCATCATGTAGCGGGATTCTAACGAGGAAATGTTACAAATGGGTGACAATCTCCAATGTAAGGCACTCAGCTCTCATGTAAAGACTCGGCGGACTGCAAGCCGTGGGAAATAAGCCGGTACTAGTTGTCTTGGGCTAACGGTGATGAGCCAAGGCGTTCCCGAGCATTGCCCAGGATTTGTTCGATACGATAGGCCATCGCAAGGAGGCGGGCATCACTGCCGTGTCGTGCAAGCAGTTGCAGGCCCACCGGCATACCGGCGGCGTCGAGACCAACGGGCAAAGTGATGCCGCATAACCCGAGCACGTTACCGACCACCGTATTTCTCAACGCACGGATATTTTTGGGTCCATAGCCCACAACGTCAGAAACCTCGGCGAGTGGGGGTGGTGTGATGGGTACGGTTGGACAGGCAATGACGTCCACTTCTGAAAATAGTGAATGTGCTCGTGCTGAAAGATTGTTTATGGTGCGTCGGCGCCGCAGGTACTCTTCCGCATCAATGGTAGAACTGCTCTTAAGACGTGATCCCACGACCGGGTCAGCAGTGTCGAGCCACGCAGGAAGTTCACTTTGCAGGAATTCCTTGAGTTCGACCCCCGATACGTTACCGATCATGAACAACTCAATGGCCTGTTCAGTTTCCGGAGCGGCTGTTTGAACCACTTTGATGCCGGCTTGACTGAGTTCTTTGAGAGCAATTTCGACGGCCTCGGCAATACCGGGTTCACAATCTTCCCACAGCGATGGATCACCAGTCCCAATGACAAATTGGGCGGGTTCGGTTTGGTTCGCTTCGTTGTCCAGTTGCATTACTCGCCCCTGGTAGTAAGGATCGATAGCGGCAAAGCCAATCAGGGCATCCGCAACGGTCCGGGTTAGCATGCCTGCGGTATCGAGTGTCGGGCTGAGTGGAAAGATTCCATTGAGCGACCAACGCCCGTAACTCGTCTTTAACCCCACACTGCCCGTCATGCTGGCGGGTAACCGGACTGATCCCGCTGTATCGCTGCCAAGCGCGATCCAGGCAGATCCCTCCTGAAGGCTTACTCCAGCACCGCAACTTGAACCACCGGGTACTCGATGGGTTTTGGCATCCCAGGGGTTACGGGGTGTGCCCCAGTGGCTATTAACGCCCAAACCCCCAAAGGCGAATTCCACGGTGTGTGATTTGCCAGTAAATACTGCCAACTGACGTCGTAATGTTGACACAACGGGGCCTTCTACTTGAAAGGCAGGGGGCAACGCCTGGGGAGAGCCAGCATAAGTGTCAGTTCCGGCAAGGCCGTAAAGATCTTTCACTGAAACTGGAATGCCCTGCAGCGGTCCGAGGTCCGTACCACAGGTGAAGGCATTGTCGGCCAGTAATGCCATCTGCCGTGCCGCATCGGCGCGAAAGTCGCGATACGCACCCAATTCTTCGTTATAACAGTCGATGGCACACTCGGTGACATCTTGAGAACGCAACGTCCCTTGACGAAATTGTTGCAATATCTCTTTTAACGGTAAATGACGGGGTAATGAAGTCATCGTTAGGTTGCCTTTAGCCTTCCATCGGACATCTTGTTGTTGGATGTATCTATTGTCACTGATCCATCATGGTTAAATGTTAAATAGGCGGGTGGATGTCCTGTTTTTATTGCAAATTGTACTAGCCCGATGGTTGGTAGCGTCGTGGTTAGTGTATTGACCAACGGATGAACATGTAATTGATCATGGCGTAGCAGCGACCGATCGATTGCAAAGTGAACTTTGTGTGTAACGTCATTAATGAGTGCTAGTGGAGAGACCGCGCCGGTGGTGATGCCGAGGAAACGCATTAATCGTTCTGGCGAGGCGAAAGATAATCGTCCAGCGCCAAGTGCTGTGCCGAGGTGGCGCAAATCAACAGATTGATTTTCATCACAGGTGACGAGCCACATAGTCTTTTTTTTATTTCGCAAAAAGAAATTTTTGGTGTAACCACCGTTCACGCCGGATGGTCGCAGCGCCTGACTGTCGGTGACGGTAAACATGGGGGGGTGGTCACGAGTAGTGGACGAAAGCCCGTGCTTTTCTAGGAAAAAAAATACTTTTTCCGGATCAGCAGGGACCGGCCCATTATCCAGTTGGTCTGTTAGGGAAGTCATTTCAGTCAAGCAAAGAACACGGACAGCGATATAATCGGGTTTAGATAGTCTGCCAACGGCGACAGATGTTGACGTTATTTTGCCATAAGAACAGGAGAGCTTGATTCCCATGCCGCGTAAAGCGACCAACCCACCGAGAAAAAAACAAACGTTTCCAATTGCTATGGCTCAGCCAACGCCGTTAGAGCGGGTCCCTTTCGCAGCATTTGCCGAACATGCCTATCTGAATTATTCCATGTACGTGATCATGGATCGGGCATTGCCTGCATTGGCAGATGGACTGAAGCCCGTGCAACGCCGAATTGTTTACGCCATGTCTGAACTGGGCCTAAATGTGACGGCCAAATATAAGAAGTCTGCTCGCACAATCGGTGATGTCCTGGGAAAATTTCATCCGCATGGTGATACTGCATGCTATGAGGCCATGGTGTTGATGGCACAGCCATTCAGTTTGCGTTATCCCCTAGTAGATGGTCAGGGCAATTGGGGATCTCAGGATGACCCCAAGTCGTTTGCGGCGATGCGCTATACGGAAGCCCGTTTGTCCCGCTTCACTCAGGTCTTGTTGTCTGAACTTGGCCAAGGAACCGCCGAGTGGGTACCGAATTTCGATGGTACTCTGGTTGAACCCACCCGTTTGCCGGCGCGCTTGCCGACGGTATTGTTGAACGGAGCCTCTGGAATCGCGGTGGGGATGGCAACAGATCTTTTACCCCACAATCTTCGAGAAGTAGTGGGTGCGTGTGTGCGATTGCTGGAAAACAGCCGTACCAGTATTGCCCAATTATGTGAGCATATTCAGGGCCCTGATTTCCCTACGGCTGCGGAAATTGTTACGTCAAGAGAAGAAATCGTTGAAATTTATCGTACGGGTACAGGCTCCGTTAGACATCGGGCGGTGTGGGAGCCCGAAGAGGGAAGCATTGTGATTTCGGCGCTGCCCTACCAGGTCTCTGGTGAGCGGGTCATCGAACAGGTTGCCGCGCAGATGGCGGCCAATAAATTGCCCATGGTGGATGATATTCGTGATGAGTCGGATCATGAAAATCCGGTTCGTATCGTGATCGAACCGCGCTCCAACCGAGTGGATAGAACCGCGTTGATGCAGCATTTATTCGCCAGCACCGTCCTTGAACAGAGTTATCGAGTCAATATGAACGTGATTGGGCTCGATGGGCGGCCCCGGGTTTTTGATCTGAAGGCCCTGATTACCGATTGGCTCAAATTCCGACTCGAAACGGTCCGTCGCCGACTGCAGTATCGTTTGGATCGCGTCGTGACACGATTACATGTGCTCGAAGGGTTGATGGCTGTTTATCTCAATATCGATGCCGTTATTCGAATAATTCGTAAAGAAGATGACGCAGCACCTGTCTTGAGAAAACGGTTTCGATTGAGCGAAGAACAAGTTGAGGCGATTCTAGACATTAGGCTAAGACAACTCGCTAAGTTGGAGGAAATCAAGATCAGAGCCGAGCAGGAAGGGCTCGAATCGGAGAAAAAAGAATTATCTAAAATATTGAAATCACAGGCGCGTCTCAAGACCTTGGTTCGAAATGAACTGCTGGCGGATGCGGAGGCGTTTGGTGACGAACGCCGTTCGCCGCTAGTGGAGCGGGAGGCCGCTCGGGCGATGTCTGAGTCGGTCCTGATCCCCTCAGAGCCCTTGACTGTGGTGTTGTCTCAGAAGGGATGGATACGGGCAGCAAAAGGTCACGATGTCGAGCCGCGTGATTTGAATTATCGCTCTGGCGATGGATTTCTCCACGCAGTTCTTGGACGAAGTAATGAAACCTTACTCTGTCTTGATTCAACTGGCCGCACCTATGCGTTAGCGCCGCACATGTTGCCATCGGCCCGTAGCCTGGGTGAGCCGGTGTCCAAGGATCTGAAGCCTCCCGAGGGGGTTACATTCGGTGGTTTGTTAGCTGGTGGTGAGGCGACGGAATATCTACTGTTGACTGATGCTGGATATGGGTTCGTAGCTCCAATGGGAGATCTCGTGACCCGTAATCGCTCGGGTAAGGCGGTCTTAGCGGCACGGAATGTGGCGGTATTACCCCCGCAGCGAGTTTATGACTATGAGGACGATTGGGTGGCCGCGATCACCAGCGCAGGGCGAATGCTGGTTTTAGCGTTAGCGGATATGCCGCGTTTGTCACGCGGAAAGGGTGTCAAACTCATCAACATCCCTACTGCACGCTACCGTGCACAAGAGGAGCGACTCGTCGCTGCTGTTGTTTTTCGCGAGGGTGATGTACTAAAGATTCATGCAGGCAAGCAGCACATGCGTCTGAAGCCCGCTGATATTGATGTGTATCTCGGCGCGAGGGCTCAGCGTGGACGGGCGTTACCAAAAGGGTATCGGCGGCCTGAGGCGATTAACGTTGCGACGGACTAAAGGCGTTGCGTCCTCGGTCTGGTTTAACTGGGCGGTGACTAACTAGAAGGGTAGGGCGAGGTCACCTTGCAATGACAGCAGCTGGTCGCGAAAGAGTGATTTAATCCGATCGAGTTTGGTCTCAGTAGTCGCTTCAAATCGAAAGATAACCGTTGGAGTGGTGTTGGAGGCGCGGGCAAGACCAAAGCCATCCTCAAAATCGACCCGAATGCCGTCAATGCGGCTGACTGCACCATCGGGGAAGTCAGCGTTGGCCACCAGTTCATGAATCAAGTCGTGATGCGCGCCTTCATTCATTTCTAGGCGCAGTTCCGGCGTGTTGAATGTGTCTGGCAATTCTCGAAAAATAATCTCTGGGGAACTTTCTTCTTTAGCCAGTAGTTCACAAAGACGAGCACCGACATAGAGGGCATCATCGAAGCCATACCAACGGTCGTTAAAGAAAATATGGCCACTCATCTCACCGGCAAGGGGGGCGCCGCTCTCGCGTAATTTTGCTTTAATCAACGAGTGTCCGGTTTTCCACATGGTTGGAATACCGCCACTCTCCACGATAGCCTGTCGCAGTAGTTGGGTGCACTTAACGTCAAAAATTATTTCCGCGTTGGGATGTCGAGTCAATACATCCTTGGCGAACAGGATCAACTGACGGTCTGGCCAGACAATGCGACCATCTGGAGAAACGACCCCGAGGCGGTCGCCATCACCATCAAATGCGAGACCAAACTCTGCGCCTTCTTCTTGAACAGTTGCAATCAGATCAGTCAAGTTCTCCGGGCGAATCGGGTCTGGATGGTGATTGGGGAAAGTGCCGTCGACGGTTGAGTAGAGGTCGATGACCTCACATCCCAGTGCGCGAAAGAGTCTCGGCACCAATGCGCCAGCTACCCCGTTACCGCAGTCGGTCACGATTTTTAGCGGGCGTGCGAGTTCAATGGTGCTCGTTATGCGGTCGAGGTACGCCTCGACAACATCAGTTTCTCGGCGGTCGCCACTGCCGTGTTCCAGTTCTCCTGTTTCAATTCGATGACGCAGGTGTTGAATGCGTTCGCCAAAGAGCGTTTCACCGCCCACCATAATCTTGAGCCCGTTATATTCGGGCGGATTGTGACTGCCGGTGACCGATATCGCTGAGCCGATATTGAGGTGATGGCTGGCAAAGTAGGTGCACGGCGTTGCCACCATGCCGATATCGACAACATCGCAACCAGCGGCACGGATGCCGTCGGAGAGGGCACTAACAAGTCGTGGCCCGGAGAGCCGACCATCCCGGCCCACGATAACCGTATCACCTTGGCATGCGAGCGTGTCGCTCGCGACGGCTTGGCCGATCTGTTGGACCGTTGTTTCAGTCAGGCTGTGGTCAACGATACCGCGGATATCGTAGGCCTTAAATATTTCTGCCGCAGGGATTGTCATGCGATGCGTCAGCGCCACTGCTTTTGCAAAGTTTTAAGTGCGGCGGCCCCGGGGTTCAAGGTGTCGAAGGAGAGATCAACCAACGGTGTTTCCGTCGTGCCACTGAGAGTGAGCATGTCGGGTGCTGTTTCATCGACAAAGAGCAGACCGGTCACAATTTGACCTTTGTTCTGGTGCTCACGGATGTAGGACACCACCGAGTCGCGGTCAAAGGGATCATAGTCTGGGTCGACGGTGCGCAGGTGAATTTGACTTCCGTCGTGCAGAGTGACCGCTGTGACGTGCGTATCTACGCTGGCTGTTATTTCATCGCGTATGGGGACGAAATCCGCATACACTGCAGTTTGCTCGAATTCCCGAGTATGCAGGTAACTTTTGGTCGAACCTTCATGATCGTTGAAGGTCACACAAGGTGAGATGACGTCGAGCAGAGCGAAGCCTCGGTGAAGGATGGCCGCTTTGATCAGTGGCACGAGAGTTGTCTTATCACCGGAAAAACCTCGGGCGACAAAGGAGCAACCGAAATTGATGGCAGTGAGTACCGGATCGATAGGCGATATCTCGTTGGTGCCGCCGCCCTTGCGGGCCGAGCTGCCCACATCGGCCGAAGCAGAAAACTGGCCTTTGGTCAGGCCGTAGACGCCATTGTTTTCGATCACGTAGAGCATATTGACATTGCGTCGGATCGCATGACAAAACTGGCCAAGGCCAATGGAGAGCGAATCGCCATCCCCTGAGATGCCGATGTAGTGGAGATCGCGATTGGCTGCGCTTGCGCCGGTCGCAATCGACGGCATGCGTCCATGCACTGAATTAAATCCGTGTGCGGGCCGTAGGAAGTAGGTCGGCGTTTTGCTTGAACAGCCAATCCCAGACAACTTAGCCACGCGATGAGGTTCAATGGCGAGTTCGTAGTAGGCTTGGACAATGGCGCTGGACACGGAATCGTGACCGCAACCTGCGCACAAGGTGGACATGGCACCTTCGTAGTCTTGTATCGTAAGCCCAACGGCGTTGGTATCCAGGCCTGGGTGGTTAATGCGGGGTTTCTTAATAAAACTCACGCGGCTTTTCCTTGTTTTATGTCTTGCGCGATGACATCAATGATATCCACCGATGATAGGGGTTCGCCACCGTAATACAGCACGGGCACCAGTCGATCTGCCGCGATGCCGGTTTCGGTCATCAACAGTGAGCGCAGTTGGGCATCTCGGTTCTGTTCCACGACGAAAACGCGTGGGTGTGAATCGATAAATGAGCGCACGTCATCGCAAAAAGGAAAACTCCGAATCCGCATGTAGTCACTGGCCAACCCTTTTTCTGCGAGGCGATCACGGGTTTCCTGAATGGCACCGTGGCAGCTGCCAAGTGAAACGATTGCCATATCAGCATTAGGTGTGCGCTCAATAATGGGTCCAGGCACCAAGGTGGCAGCCGTGTCAAACTTTCGGCGCAGTCGATCCATGACTTCAATGTATTCGTCTGAACGCTCGGTATAGGCGCCGGCCTGATTGTGTCCGGAGCCACGGATCAGGTAGGCGCCGCGTGGATGATCACCGGGCAGTGACCGATAACAGATGCCGTCGCCGTCGACATCCAGGTAGCGCTGAAAGCGCTCCAGATCTCTGAGTTCATTAGCCCGGTAAACCTTGCCGTAATCTGGACAATAGGAGTCATCCCATTGCAGTTCCGGACATGGCCAGTCGTTCATGCCAATATCAAGATCCGAAAGCACGATCACAGGTGTTTGTAAGCGGTCTGCCAAGTCAAAAGCCTTGACGGCGAATTCAAAACATTCTGCAGGGTCAGAGGGAAACAGCAGGACGTGCCGCGTATCGCCATGCGATGCATAAGCTGCAGCAAGAATATCGCTTTGCTGCGTGCGTGTTGGCATGCCAGTCGAAGGACCGACTCGTTGTATGTCGAACAAGACTAACGGTATTTCAGTGAAATAAGCCAAGCCCAGGAATTCGGACATCAAAGAAATACCAGGACCGCTGGTTGACGTAAATGCACGGGCACCGTTCCAGGCCGCGCCGAGCGCCATGCCGATGGCCGCCAGTTCATCTTCGGCTTGGATGATGCAGTAATTTTGTGTGCCGCTTTCCGTATCGGTTCGAAACCGTTTGCAGAAGTCAGTAAATGCGTCAAAAAGGGAGGTGGACGGTGTAATCGGATACCAACTGCCGACGGTTGCACCTGCGTAGACGCAGCCGAGCGCGGCGGCAGTATTGCCGTCGATCATAATGTAGCCGGCGGTCTTATCGAGACGGCTAAGGTGCATGGACAGCGGGCAATTAAATTGCTCGCGGGCATAGTTATAACCGATTTGAATTGCTGTGAGGTTCGAGTCGATTAGCGCTTGTTTATTGGCAAATGTTTCCTCAAGTAACTGTTTTAACGTGTTGAGATCTATCTCAAGCAGGGCGGCCAACGCGCCGACGTAGGTGACGTTGCGCATCAGGATGCGAGTACGGGCACCGGTAAAGGC
>JYMV01004285.1_pt2 | contig 47663 bp, 47 predicted proteins | sample 338911 | NCBI WGS metagenome assembly JYMV01 (sample SAMN03354496, study PRJNA234377) | hydrothermal vent metagenome | biome: Deep sea; feature: Hydrothermal plumes at the Eastern Lau Spreading Center, Western Pacific Ocean; material: Seawater | place: Tonga | collected 2009 | depth 2000 m m | reverse complement strand
AACCTGAGCTTCGGATAAGAAATTAAGAAATCGAAGGAACTAAACGCTCGTTCCCTGATCCGATCATTCGACCAAGAGTAATTGGACCAAAAAGAAGGAACGAGCGTGAATAAGTTAGTTGAAACCTACTGCGATGTCGATGATTTCTGCCAGTTATTTATCAAGCACTGGCAATGCATGCTGTTAGAGAACGGAGATATCAAGCGTCGCAGAGCCTGCCGCTTATCTCCCGCCGAAGTGATGACCATCATTATCCATTTCCACCAGTCGCATTACCGAGATTTCAAGAATTACTATCTTCACTATGTTTGTCGCCAGCTCAAACCCTATTTTCCAGAGTTATTAAGCTACACGCGGTTTCTTGCTCTGATGCCTGGTGTCGTCGTTCCTATGTGCAGTTACCTAACGTCAAAGCTTGGCGAACCCACCGGAATACAATTTGTCGATTCCACCAAGATAGAGGTATGTCACATCATTCGCGCTAAGAGAAATAAAGTGTTTGAAGGCATTGCCCAGCATGGCAAAGGCACAATGGGCTGGTCGTTTGGATTTAAACTACATTTGATTATCAATCACCTGGGCGAAATTGTGGCACTGAAACTCACAAAGGGCAACGTGGATGACCGAAAACCGGTGGCAGAAATGGCCGACTCGCTATTTGGTAAACTCTACGGTGACAAAGGGTATATCAGCAAAGCACTATCTGGAGAGCTGTTGGACAAAGGCGTTGAGTTGCTCACAACGGTTCGAAAGAACATGAAGAAAAAGTTCATATCCCTGTGGGACCGGGCTATCTTAAAGAAGCGATTCATCATCGAGACGGTGAACGATCAATTGAAGAATATTTCTTACATCGAACACTCGCGACACCGCAGCATGCACGGGTTTATGTTGAAGAAGAAAAGCCATCATTGGACTTGACGTCTCAGGAGCTTGAACTGTTAGAGAGCAACAATCTAATGCTGGCTTAACCAGATCTGAGGTTAATCAGTTTTGCTGATTTTCTGTCATACAGCATATCTGTTATTATACTTACCGTTCTAAAACACCGTTATTTTTGTTGTCAAAAGCCGCGTTCTTCAACGTGACCTTTCAACAAAATAACCTGTGAGGCTTTGTGTCAGATATCATTTTACTTGGACAAAATTTCCTAGCACTTTTCGTTGAATCCGCGCCTTGGTTACTTCTCGGTTTGCTGGTGGCGGGTATCATGCACGAATTGGTACCCGTTTCGTTTTTGGAAAAGCACATGGGCAGCTCATCGTTTGGCTCAATTACAAAGGCCGCGGTTATTGGTGCGCCTTTACCTTTGTGTTCTTGCGGCGTTATCCCAGCGGCACTTGGGCTTAGACGTAGCGGTGCATCTAAATCTTCCACTATCTCGTTTTTAGTGTCTACGCCCGAGACGGGCGTAGACAGCGTTTCTGTGTCCTATGCATTGCTTGGACCGTTGTATGCCATTGTCAGACCCATCGCGGCCATTACAAGCGCTATTTATGCTGGATTGATGGTGCGTTTTTTCGCAGAAGCAGAAGAAGTTCAACAACGACAATCTGAGGCGACGCAGTCATTGTGCTGTGGTTCAAAGCAAGCACCTAAACCAGAACCGCAAATACAGGCCAGCGCATCCTGTTGTTCAAGCGAAAAAACACATGTTCATAACCACGAAAGCACAGACAAGCCTAAACACGAGTCTTCGCCTTCGAAAGACACAAGCGTGCTTTCATACGCCAGTGGCAAGTTACTTGAAGACATTGTGATATGGTTATTAATTGGATTAGCACTTGCCGCGGCAATTAAAACGTGGGTACCCACCGACTTTTTAACGCAATGGGGTGATGGCGTGGTCGCCATGCTAGTGATGGCGCTAATCGGCATTCCTATGTACATATGTGCTACAGCATCAACGCCACTCGCGGTTGGGTTTCTTGCGGCGGGGCTATCGCCCGGTGCTGTTTTAGTGTTTTTAATGGCGGGACCAGCCACTAACGTATCAACGATGGGAATGATCAAACAAGAAATGGGCACGCGAACGTTAGTGCTTTACCTTTTCAGTGTTATCTCTGCGAGTATTGGTTTTGGTTACGCACTGAACTACCTAGTATCTTCGTTTTCTTTAGCCTCTATGATCAAAACCCAAAGCCATGTTCATGAGCACGGTGCAGACGTTCAGGTGATTTATGGGCTATGCGCGATTTTATTGGCGGGGTTAATGTTAAGGCTGGGTCTGAAAAAGCTGCAGCAACACCGTCATAACCAAGAGCAACATTCGGCGTGCTGCGGCTAACAGTAGCCCAGCGAATGCCTTTCATGATAAGGCGCTCAAATGATATTCATAGAGCGCTTGTATATCCCGCTCTATTATCCATAATAGTCGTTCAACTTATTAAAATTAAAACGCGTTTAAACCTACAAGGACGCTTGGAATAACTACATGCTTTTACTTATTGTGTACGTCTTCATTGCACTGGGCTTTTCTTTTTTGTGCTCCATTGCAGAGGCTGTGATTCTGAGTGTTTCGTCCGCTTATATCTCTGTGTTAGAGAAAGAGGGCAAAGCCAGTGGTGCGCTACTACGTAAGCAAACCGATAATATAAATACGCCTTTATCAGCAATATTAACGCTGAACACTATTGCTCATACTATGGGGGCTGCCGGGGCAGGTGCGCAAGCGGCAGCAGTATTTGGTGACGCCTATCTAGGCGTTATTTCAGCAGTCCTTACACTCCTTATTCTTATTTTTTCTGAGATTATCCCTAAAACACTTGGTGCAACCTATTGGCGAACACTAGCGCCAGTAACCGCATATTTTCTTAAATACCTTTCAATTGTACTTATGCCGTTCGTTAAAATGTCTGAGCTAATGACGAAAGGCTTTAAAGAAGACAGCCCACTTCGCGGGTTAAGCCGCAGTGAGCTACACGCCATGGCAGAGTTGTCGGGGCAAGAAGGTCAGCTAGCGAATCACGAAGCGGCGTTTCTGCAAAGCTTGTTAAGTTTGCACGAGCTGAAAGTGAAAGATGCGATTACCCACCGCACGGCGCTATTTAAAGTGTCGGAGTCGATGACGGTAGAAGGCTTTTTCCACAAGCACGCCAATATAGAATTTTCTCGTATCCCTGTGTTTGAAGACAGCGACTCAGAAAACATTACCGGCTTTGTGATGCGTTCTGATTTATTGGTGGCACAAGCCAGAGGTAACACTGATAAGCCGCTTTCTGAATACGCAAAAGATATGGTTACCGTGTTAAACACTATGCCGCTGTCAGTCACCTTCGAGCACTTCATCAATAAGCACGTGCATATGTTACTGGTGGTTGACGAGTACGGCGGTTTAGAAGGAGTGCTTACGCTAGAAGACCTGCTCGAACGCTTGCTAGGTGTCGATATCGTAGATGAAAAAGACACCACGGTGAGCATGCGTAGGCTTGCCAAGATGATGATGAAACGCAAAGAACAAATGATGATCAAAAACGTACCCGATGCGTCGCTTGAGAGTTCGTCTAAAAAATAGAATTAGCGCTAATTCACTCGTAATGTTTAGCCATTATTAAGGATGATAAATATGAAACAGGATTTATGGAAAAAAGCACTAAGAAAAGAATATTCAGCCCAGGAAAGTATTGTTAAGCAAACCCAATCGTCGCTCGTTTTAGCGGCTTTGCTCGCTACAGGTTTCACGGCAAGTGCAGCTGCACAGGAACTGAGTATCCCATGTGATGATCTTGAAGAAAAAGCGCTCGCTGAATCGAAAGCTGATGAAGTAGAGCGCATAAGTGCATTTACACCAGCGACGCCTTTGAAACGTGTCGATCCTAGATACCCATCTCAAGCCATTAGAAAAGGCCGAGAAGGTTGGGTTAGGCTAAGCTACGTTATCGACGAAGAAGGCAGAGTGAAAGACCCTGTTGTAGAAGACTTCTTTGGAAGCCCTTCTTTCAAACGCAGTGCACTGTCAGCGGTTAAAAAATGGCAGTATAACCCCGCGATCAAAGATGGCGAACCTACCCAGCAGTGTCATCAAGCAGTCCAAATGGATTTCGCTATAAGCGGAAAGAGCGGTGCCACACGCAAATTTATTAAAGCTTATAAAGACGCAGACGAGCGCTTTAATGCGGGTGATGTTGACGCGGCTGATGAAGCACTTAAAGAGCTTTTAGGCTGGGATACGCTAAACCGCTATGAAAATACGTGGTTGCTAAACTTGGAGTCTCATATAGCGAGCAAACAAGGCGACGTAGAGAGGGAAGCGCAAAGCCTAACGCGATTACTTGCCAGCAACGGTAGTAAGCGCTTCAATAACATGGTGTTTGATGAAGATTATGTGGCATACGCCCTTCAAAGAAAAATCATACTCGATGCTCAGCGCGGGTATTATGCAGAAGCATTAAAATCCTACACCACACTTCAAGACATGGAAGCGCAAGAAACGCGTATTGGCGAGATCGCGCCGCTAATTAGTCAGATTGAAGAATCTATTGCATCTGAGCAAAACTTAACCGTGCCCGTAACGATAGGAAGCGATGGAAATTGGTTCCATACTCTTGTGCGAAGTAAGTTTGCTTTTGGCAACATCCAAGGCGAACTTGATACCGTTGAAGTCCGTTGTGATACTCATCGAGAAAAATTCACGGTTGCCGAAGCGCATGTTTGGCAAATTCCAAGCTCTTGGGGACAGTGTCAGGTGATGGTGAAAGGTGACAGCGAAACAAAATTTGATTTAATTGAAGTGGCGAAAGGGTAGGACTGAACAACAGTCGCGTCGCTACAGAGTTACAGTGAATGCCAGTTGAAATAGTTGCTCTCTATAGTCCTCGTCGGATTGGAAAAAACGCAAATTCTCCTGATGCCCTGAATTTAATTGCCATTCTGTGCTAACGGATAAATAAGCGGTAATGTCGTACCTTACGCTAACGGTAAAGGCGTTACCTCTGCTTCCATTCGGGTCATACATAACATCATCTTTATCTACCACCTGATACCAGTCCCCACGCATGGCTAAAGTTAAATCTTCCCAGCCTAATTGCTTTAGGTTGTATGCCGCACCGATATACGCACTGGAAAAATCGTTGTCTACGATATGCTCCCCCATCAAAGTGTCACCTAGTAGCACTTGAGAAAACACCGTTAACTCAGGTCGTGGTAAATATCGCAGTGTTAATGAATGAAAGCGCGTATGCCAGGCATAAATGCGGTCTGGGTCAACAATGTTCGGGTCTGCATTATTGTCGTAATAGTAATAACGCAACTCGGCCTTTCTAGCATAGGCTAAGTGAGCTCCTACGTAGTACCCAAACCGATTGTCAATTTCCCTGAAGGGTTCAGTCCATGCCGGTGCGTTTAACTTATCTTCATCGACGACGCCGGGAATGGGGAGGAAGTTTACGCGATCATTATAAACGGACTGCCTGTCGTGAAGGGCAAACCCTCGCCAAGAAAGCAGAGTGCCGGTGGAATCGTTACCTTTGAATACGCTGCCTAATACTTTCCATGACCAGTGGCTTCTTATTTGCCTGCCATTTTGTCGTAGACTTACTTCGATGCCGCCCGTTCTTAGTTCTTCACCCACCCAACTATTAATTGCTGAGTTACTCAGAAAATGAGGCGATAACCAACCCGCGTCGGTATTTTCCGCTGAGAGAGCGGGAAAAAATGCCCCTATTTTTACTTCAGGCTTTATGCTGGATGCGACTAACGGGCGATATTTTAAATAAAGCTCGGAAAATCCAACCTTTTGTTCCCCATCGCTATAACCATTGATGACGCCAACTGCCGACCAACTATCCGCTAACATAAAGTCAGCTATTACTACAGCATGAGAGAGCTGTATACCGTTACTTTCATAACGCTGATGACCGGCCCCCATTTGCTGAAAGCTCCGCGAATCATCTTTTGCCACAAAGCTTGTTCTTACTAGGGCCTTGGTTTCTCCGTGAACCTGAAGTGTTAAACTCGTGCAAAGCAAACAGACGGTTAAGGCAAAGACATTACGCATTAATAATCGCCAAATCCTTCGTCGAAGTCATCGTCACTGAAAACTGCATCAAGAACAAATTTGTATTCTTGTGAGTTGGTGATATGCAATGTTGCGCTGTTAAATAGTTTCACATCAGGTTGCTGCGGGTGCCAGGTCATAACACTGTACTCGCCTACCGGAAGTGAAACATTCATTACGCCTTCTTCATCGGTTTTTGCGAAAAATGGACTGTCGGTTACCACAATATAGCCCAGCATCCAGTCGTGAATATTGCAGCCAATATCTACAATACCAGCTTGCTCAAAGCGAAGCGGTTCAGCGGTAAACTCTTTATAGAGTTTTAGCTCAAACTGTTTTGTAGGCGAAAAAGAATACACGTGATGAAAAAGATTATCTGCGTTTGGAAACGAAATATCTGTGCCTGATTGAACAACAAGCACGTGAGGCGCAAATTGTTTATCGATTTGATTCATTATGGCGGGCTCTTCTTCACGCTGTGGCGTTGATGCAAGCGTAAAGTTAGGCGTTAGGGTTAACACCATATCTTTCACAGGCTCCCCATTGGCGTCGCTAACGTATATCGAAATGGTTGGCGTTGCTGATAAGGATGTCTCAGCGGCATGTGCCCATGAAAGGGGAGCGCCGGCTAGTAAGAGAGCGCTCGATGTGAATGTACCTGTGATAAAACTAGTTATGTTGAACGTGCTCGCCCTTCGATGAGAAGTAAAGAAAATAGAAAGCGCAAATGACATGGATTTAATCAATAACGTGTTGTTTTTATGCATTGTAATTCATTCTTTATAATGGCTTTAGCCTTTGACAGAAAGGCAAAGCGCTATGCGTCCATTGTTGACACGAAAGCATATGACTACGTATAGCCTATTTAATACCAATCCATATAGATAATAACCTATGTGGACTGGTATAAGGTATGTGCTCGGCTTTCGCTATCTATGTAGTAAAGTTTATTAGACTTTAACTATAGACCGAGTTGGACGTTTTTTTCATTCATTTACATCAAAGGAAAGCGCGCGCTGACGACTACACCTGTACTATCCTTCCGATTGAATAAAGATAACTGACCTTTGTGGAAGGTCATTATGATGTTGGCAATGTAAAGTCCTAGTCCCAAGTGCGGTGAAGAGGCATTTTGCACATCGTTTTCTTTTCTCACCGACACCATAGACTGAAGCAACTGAGACCTCATTCCTTCAGGAAGAAGCGGCCCGGTATTACTAATGGTTAACTCAGCTTGCTTGTCCTTAACCGTAATACTGACTTGGATTTCACTTTCTTTTTCACTGAAATCTACGGCGTTAGCGATAACTTTATCGAACATTTGAGCCGTAAGTTCAGGGGAACCAAGTATGCGCGCAGTATCAGCATTGTGGGTAAAACTAAAGCGTCGATGGCTATAGGCATGTTCATAACCAGCAATACACCCAGATATCACCTTAACTAAGTCGAATGGTTCTAAATCTTCTTGTTGAATGGCCTGCTCTAATCGGGTGGCTTCACTCATACTGTTTAATATTGTACTTAGGCGGTTCACCCCTGATTGCGCCCTCTCAACAAAAACGGCTTGTTGGTCGGCGTCATTCACCTGAGTCAGCATATCCAGCGACGATTTTACCACGGCAATGGGCGTTCTAAGTTCGTGAGACAAGCGAGATGCCATGTTTTCTAAATAGGAGTTGTACTGCTGTAACCGCGAAAGCACATCCGCAAATGAACGGGATAAATCACCAATTTCATCACGCTGATTTGATACTGGCAGGGTGGCAATGATTTTGCCATTATCATCTATCACCGCTTCGGTGTTATCGCGAAGGGAGCGAATGCGGTTTGAAATTCGCGTAGCGAACAGCAGTAGCCCTAATGTACCTATGGTCATCACTGCTAAAATCACGTGAAAGAGCTGTTCCAACGCCCGGTTCCGCAACGTACGAATACCGTTAGTGGTTTGCTCTACAATAACCGCACCCATTACGTTGCCTTCAATAAAAATAGGGTAGGCAGCGGAAAGTACTATGGCTTTGTTATCGGGTGACAAACGCCATAGTGAATCGGGTTGGCCATTCAGCGCCGTGCCTAAATCCTGCCCTACCAATGCATAAGCATCGTCTAGCTCGTCAATAAAGTCGGCAGGTGGCCGCGTAAGAATCTGATAATAAAGTGGAAGTAACCACTCACTCTCAAGCCAGTGCCAAATTGTATTTGAAGAGGTTTCTTTTTCATCTACTTCAATGCCTGTGGCCGATTGAATGTCACCAGCGCGGGCGAGTACCCGCTTGTGCTTATCTACAACCCAAACCCGTGAATCGGCATATTTTAAACCTGCCAGAATGCGCTCAATTTCAGGGGAAGGAGTGATAACAGTACCTAATTCAGCGAGCTCTTTTGTATTCGCCGTACCTAACGCGTACTGCTTCAATCGACTTGCCCTGTCGTCCACATCGACAATTGAAAATGCTAAGCCGCCTGTGGTCATTGATAGCGGAAAGCGCAGTTCAATGTTGTAGCCCGTGGCAGTCTCTTGCCATCGGCCTTGAATAGAGAGCGCGTTCTCTACCGCCCGAGTTGTCGTTGTGTTTTCTGCCAGCTTGTACGCATTTACCCAGCCACTTTCATAAGGGGCGACAACATACCTTGCTAATTCTCCCTGTGGAGTTTCCATGCCCACAAGTAAGTGGTCGCCAGTCTCCACGCTTAAACTATTGGGTTGCCGCCACAGCAGTACGTCATCACTGACTTCAAACATGGCATACAGAAATTGACCGTAGCGCCCCACCATATGCTTGAACGATAAGCTGGTAGGTTCTCCCGCGTAGCCATTGTAGTACTCAATAACTTCGCCACTGCCATACTCACTCATTAACTCGCTGACTTGCTGCCAGTCGTTAAGTTCGCCATCCAGTCGAATGGGGGACGGGATAGGTGGCGCGTAAAGATCTGTTCCGGGGCGCACGTCTTGAAGATACGCCGATTGGCTATCAAATAAAGCGGGACGCTCGTGTAGTGCAGTGGCAACAGCTCGTGCCGTGCCAATCATGGTTTGTTCTTGACCGTTTCGCAGATACTGCTCAAGTTCCCACACATAGTTATAACCTAAGTAGGGTATGGTGAATAAGAACAGCGACAGCACCATAAGCTGAAGGCGTATTGAAAAGCGAAATCCCATGTTTTTAGTCGGTTGCCCTTATCTTTTAATCAGACGAAACGCAGTTTTAGTCGAAAGCCCGCTACAGCTGCCAGCGATACCCCATGCCGTACACGGTGTCGATATGATCGAAGTTTGGGTCAAGCTGCACAAACTTTTTACGCATACGTTTGATATGCGAAGTAATGGTGGTGTCGTCTACCACCATTCTGGATTCATCCATGAGCTGTTGGCGGCTTTTAACATGACCTGGGCGCTTAATGAGCGCATGCAGCATCCAAAACTCTGTTACCGTCAACAAAACGGGCTGGTTCTGCCAGCTTACCGTCATTCTCGACACGTCTACTTTTAAGTCGCCCACTTTTAGCTCATCTTTTTGCTCTGTGGGGGCAGCAAGTAAGTCTGTACGCCTGAACAAGGCTGCAATGCGTGCTAGCAGGTGAGCCATGCTAATATCTTTAGTCAGATAGTCGTCCGCGCCCATTCTAAGGCCGCTGATAGTATCTACGTCGTTATCTCGTGCAGTAAAAAAGATGATAGGTAGGGTTTGTGATAGGCCTCGCAGTTGCTGACACAGCATGAAGCCCCCCTCAATTTCATCTTTCAAACCAATATCGATAATGGCTAAGTCGGGTAAGGTGTGGTTAAACGCTTCAGCAGCAGAAGGCCTGTCCTCATAGGCATTCACGCTATAGCCCTGCGCTTTAAGCGCCATAATGTAATTTTCGCGAATGGCCGCGTCATCTTCCACTAATGCAATTGTCTTTGGCATACATTAACCCGCAAATATAATTCTGATAGAGCGCACACTATACCTATGAATGACAGCTATTGCCTAAGTTCGGCATAAAATCCTCAAGCCTGCCTCATTTACGCCATATTTGAGGGGCTTATCGTGAACTTTATCTTTGGCGGCAGCCCCACACAACGTCCCGAAGCGCGGATTAATAAAACGCTTGGCGTGCAGCTTCACGTGCTAAATCTATAGGAAAGCTAAATCACCACCACATTTCCACAATTACGCGCTTTTTTTGCCATGAATAACGGGTTTAATAGTATTTGTCCGTCGAGTTTAGTGCACTGCTTTTTTAAGTGCCAAGCAAGCGAGGCGGATTGCACTGTAGAAGCCTCTTCAAAGACTAGGAGAGGGGAAACAGTGCCGTGGAAGCGGTAAGGCTGAACTTCTACGTAAAAGTCTCAATTATCTATTCAGACTGGTATTAAGCTACCCTTTGCGCTGCGTACTACCCCAGCGGTACGCGGTGCTTTTTTATTGGGGTTGAAAAAAGGCGTTTTCGCTCTCATTTAGAAGACGAAAGCTTAAACTGTTTAAAGCAACCACTAAACGCGAGTGTATTCATTTAATAGCATGAACTAGGTTACACTTCGTTGGTTGTAAGTTGTTAGCGACAGATAACTGCATCTCACTAAAGTTAGTTAGGGCGTGCTGACCTTTGGTTTGCATCAAAGGTCAATACGTCTTAGTGATCACACTCTCACTACGGGCAAATCATGAAAGCGTTGGACATTAAAGGGTTAACCAAAACCTACAAAGGTGGCGTACAGGCACTAAAAGGCGTCGACCTTACAGTACAAGAAGGAGACTTCTTTGCATTACTTGGCCCAAACGGGGCGGGTAAATCTACCACTATTGGTATTATCAGTTCACTTGTAAACCAAACCAATGGCAGTGTGTCGGTGTTTGGTTATGACCTCACAACGCAAAAAGAGCTAGCCAAAGCCTGCATTGGTCTGGTGCCACAAGAGTTCAATTTCAACCAGTTTGAAACTGTACTGCAAATTGTATTGAATCAGGCAGGTTACTACGGTGTGCCGCGCAGTATTGCGAAAGAGCGTGCTAAAAAATACCTTGCTCAGCTTGACCTGTGGGAAAAGCGCGATGCCCGCGCGCGTGAGCTATCGGGTGGTATGAAGCGAAGACTGATGATTGCTCGAGCACTCATGCATGAGCCGAAATTGCTTATTTTAGATGAGCCAACCGCGGGCGTAGATATTGAAATTCGCCGCTCTATGTGGGGTTTCTTAGAAGAGATTAACCGTCAGGGGATTACCATCATCCTCACTACTCACTATCTTGAAGAAGCAGAAATGCTGTGTCGCAATATCGCCATTATTAACAAGGGCACCATTGTAGAGAACACCAGCATGAAAGCTTTATTGTCTAAACTAAGCCTAGAAACCTTTGTGTTGGATATCAAAATTCCAGATGGCATGACGACGACAGATGACCTACTAACGGGCTTTGAACACCGTTTGATTGACGACCATACCCTTGAAGTTGATGTTGAGAAAACGGAAGGATTGAACCCGGTTTTCACCCAGCTAAGTGAAAAGGGTATTCAAGTAATGAGCATGCGCAATAAATCAAATCGCCTTGAAGAGCTATTTGTGCGTTTAGTTGAATCAGCGAAGCAAGCTGGCTAAACCCACAGCAGGTAAAGGTGAAAAACATGAAAACTGAAAGTACACAAATGAACACAGAAGAAAACGTGGGTTGGTTTAAGCAAAACTATGTGGCGCTAACCACTATTTGGATAAAAGAATGCACGCGCTTTTTGCGCATATGGGTACAAACCCTTGTGCCGCCAGCTATTACAATGAGTTTGTACTTCGTGATATTCGGTAGCCTCATCGGCAACCGTATTGGCGAAATGGGCGGCTTTACTTACATGGAGTTTATTGTGCCCGGCCTTATTATGATGTCGGTGATCACAAACTCCTACGCCAACGTGTCCTCTTCATTTTTTAGTGCTAAATTTCAGCGCAATATTGAAGAGCTGTTGGTGTCACCAGTACCCACTTCGGTCATCATTCTTGGGTATGTGGGCGGCGGCGTGGCCCGCGCCATACTGATAGGTATTATCGTTACCTTAGTGTCGTTGTTTTTCGTTGATGTTCAAATACACAATTTGGGCATTATTGCGCTCACGTTGTTACTCACTTCTACCTTGTTTGCGACTGCGGGTTTAATTAATGCGGTATTTGCGAAGACCTTTGATGATATTAGCGTGGTTCCAACGTTTGTATTAACACCGTTAACTTACTTAGGTGGTGTGTTTTATTCACTTACCCTATTGCCTGAATTCTGGCAGTGGGTGAGTAAGGCGAACCCTGTTGTGTATATGGTCAACGGGTTTCGTTATGGGTTCTTAGGGGTCTCTGACGTAAATGTAACCTTGTCGCTTGCCTTGTTAGTGGGCTTTAATGCACTGCTATTTGGTGTGGCGTACTACCTACTTAAAACGGGTAAAGGTATTCGTAGCTAATGGCCAGCGGTAATTCTAGAGAAATCACAACATCGCAGGTAGGTATTCACGATAAGTTAGACGACTTAGTGAAAAAGTACCAAGCGAGTGAAAATAAGCGACCGATTAGCGACCATACACAAGCCGCGTTTGATGATGTCAGCGCGTGGCTTGATGGCTTTAGCGGCGAGATCATTTTAGATTCATGCTGCGGCGTTGGCGAAAGTACGGCGAATATTGCAAGAGCAAACCCCGATGCGCGTGTTATCGGTATCGATAAGTCGGCGCTGCGGGTGGATAAACACGAGCATTACAGTGCACAGCAAGATAACTATCGGGTCATTCGTGCCGATGTGAACGACTTTTGGCGCTTAGTAAAGCAGTCTAGTTGGAACGTGACTCAGCACTTTCTGCTGTATCCCAACCCCTATCCTAAAAAGACGCAGGTTCAAAAGCGCTGGCACGGTAGTGCGGCCATGGTGGACCTGATGGCGATCACACCTAATATTGAGGTGCGTAGCAACTGGCTTATTTATCTAATGGAATTTGCGCAAGCGGCTAAACATTACGGCATGGTATCTGATTTATCTGAAGTCACTGGCGATGCTCACATGACGCCGTTTGAGCGAAAGTACCGAGGGAGCGGTCAATCGTGCTGGCAGCTTAACTGCCGTAGCGAAGAAGGCTGAGTCTGCTATAGCAGCAAGAAATACTGAAAGCTGATAAAAGTGGGGTGAGATGAAAATCTCGCCCCGTTTGTTATTCAAATTCGTATAATTCGCTTGTTAATGGCGCGCAGTGGCACTTCGCACATTCGCCATGGGCGGACTAAATACATATCCCTGTGCATAACGAATGGGCAGGCGTTTTACGCGTTCTAGATGCGCCTCATCTTCTACGTGCTCGGCAATAGTGCTTACTCCATGGCGTTCACATAGCGACAGCAGATAGTCTACATATTCCCTCACTGCCTCTTGTTCGTCATAGTGTTTAATTAGCCCACCAGCGAGCTTAATCCCTCGAACCGGCAAGTTCATAAGCGCTCGTATGTTACCTGGGCATGATCCAACGTTGTCGATGAAAACGCCCAGCCCCACATGCATGCTTTTTTCGATAAATGCGGTAAGGCTTTTCGGATTGGATAGGGCAGTAGAAGCACTCACTTCTATACTTACACGCTCCGGCGTGGGATAGCTTGCTAAATGGGTGATGAGGGTATTAGTAAGCTCTACATTGTGAAGGTCATTGGCAGTTATATTGATGTTCCAAGGGATATTAACGTCGTGAAAATAGCTGGCACATTGCACAAACATGCTCGCTGCAAGTGTATTTACGTGTTGTTCGCGCTCTATAAGGTAGAGAAATTCGCTAGGTAAAAAAGTCTTATCACCTCGGGTTATCAAGCGTGCCAGGCACTCGTAGCGCCATACTCCTTGGCTTTGTAAGTCAACGATGGGTTGAAAATAAGGCACGATATCATCGATAGAGAAATCCTCGGAAATTTCACGAATGGGCATAGACAGACCCCCTTGCTTTGAAGCAGTACTTTATCGTAGCGATGAATGCTTGAATGTGAGTTCAATGGCTACTTAGGCTCGCAATTAGAAGATGGAAAACCAATACGAGAGACCCGTGTTGGTACTATTCATAAATTAAATATAGTAGAGACTGATAAAATTTGCGGTACAAAATTCGGGGGAATTCGTTTAAATACGTGTGCAGAGTTAACCGCTTCATAAGTTTTTTACATGTAATAAAACGTTAATAGTCGCTTAAATGCCGTGCGCTAACCCTTGGCGAGCATTGCAATCTGATGTAAAGTGCGACACCCTGAAAGTATTGTGATAAGTTTTCAGGTTTGGCAACGAATGGACCGCGTCAACGCGCATTAGCCCAGCCGATGTACCGTTAAGGGATATGTTGGATAAATAGCTGCACCAGTCACAAAGTAATTGTGTCGAATGCTAGTTGGCTAAAAGGAAAAGTAAGTGTCAGGCCGGTGTCCTACAAAACCGCCTGTTGATTTCGCCCAATAAATGTAAGCGAAATGTGTGATTGTTTTAAGTATGAGGTGTGTTGAGTGGGTGAAGCGCAAGTTAGTTTAGAGCACCTGTTTAGGGTCTTTACCAAGCCTGAACACAAAGACTCAAAGCTGGCTCAAATAGAGCAGCATTTATCTGACAATATCTTAGATTTTTTGTCGCAGCACGTAGTGACAAAAAAGACGTCGTTAGAAGAAATTGAAAAAGACTTTTCAGACTCCAAGGTGCCTGAGTCACCCGAGTTTGTGTCTACTCATGCTGAAAGCTTGTTAGATAAGCTTGTTGCGCATTCAGTTAATACTTACTCGCCTACCTTTATTGGTCACATGACCTCAGCGTTGCCCTATTTTCACCTGCCGCTTTCTAAGTTAATGGTCGGGCTTAACCAGAACTTGGTTAAAATAGAAACGTCTAAAGCTTTCACGCCGCTAGAACGTCAAGTATTGGGTATGATGCACAACCTTGTGTACGATCAGCCTCAAAGCTTTTACGACAACCATCTACACAGTGCGGCCCATTCTTTGGGGGCATTTTGCTCTGGCGGAACCATTGCCAACATCACTGCCTTATGGGTGGCTCGCAACAAAGGTTTTCTGGCGTGGCAAAAGCAGGTCTTGCCGCTGCCTATCGTCACTACGACATTAACAATTTAGGCGTGATGTGCAGTAAACGTGGGCACTACTCGCTCTCAAAGGCTGTGGACGTATTGGGGTTAGGTCGTGAGCAGTTATTAACTGTGCCTGCGCCGAAACAAACCCTCGACCCAGCGAAAGCCCTTCGCATTGGTAAACGTTATCAAGAGGAAGGTAATAAGCTTCTGGCAATTGTTGGGGTAGGCGGAACTACTGAAACGGGGCACGTAGACCCGCTGGATGAGCTTGCTGACGTAGCCAAAGAATTAGGCTGCTGGTTCCATGTAGACGCAGCCTGGGGCGGCGCTACGCTATTCTCAGCGCGCTATCGCGACAGACTAAAAGGTATTGAGCGCGCAGACTCAGTGACTATTGATGCACACAAGCAAATGTACGTGCCTATGGGCGCGGGAATGGCGCTTTTCAAAGACCCACAAAATGCCAATGCGGTAAGGCATCATGCTCAATATATCCTGCGTGCGGGCTCTAAAGATTTAGGTGCTACCACGCTTGAAGGCTCCCGCAACGGTATGGCCATGATGGTGTACTCGGCGCTGCATATATTCGGTCGTAAAGGTTACGAGCTACTTATCGATCGCAGTATCGATAAAGCCAAAGACTTTGCGCAGATGATTGATAAGGCCCAAGACTTCGAGTTGACGACAACTCCTATTCTCTCTTTGTTGACCTATCGCGTATGCCCCGCTGAGGTTCAGGAAAAGCTGAAGCATGTGAATGCTAAAACCCGCAACGCCATTAACGAGAAAATTGATGCCCTAGTTGTTGCGGTACAAAAGCAGCAGCGTGAGGCTGGTAAGTCATTTGTATCTCGTACTCGCCTGGAAGCGCCGGATTACCCTTCCCAGTGCATTACTGTATTTCGCGTGGTGTTAGCGAATCCGCTTACCAGCCATAACGATTTGGCCGCGATTTTAGCTGAACAGCACTTAATTGCGAAAGAGACTCAGGCATGGAAAGAGCTAATGGATTTTGTTCGCGAAACAGAAACCGTTGCGTCTTAAAGACTTCAGCAGCAACAAATAAAAAAACGCCCGATGCAGGCTCTGTTTAAGAGCATTGCATCGGGCGTTTTCTTTTGTAGTTCCAGGTTATCCGGGAGGATTGGTATTACGCTTAATCTCGCGTAATCTGCATATTATCAATTAAGCGCGTCTTGCCCATAAACATAGCAACCAGCAAAACTAACTCTTTGTCGCTATCGTTAGCCGGTTCAAAGGTGGCGGCGTTAACTACCTGACAGTAGTCTTTCTTAAAGCCTTTTGCTTCAAGGTTACTGACCATGGTATTTTCAAGCTGAACAAAGTCGGTGTTACCGCTTTCTATACCCGCTTTTAAGCGCTGCATTTCTGCAAAAATAGCACTCGCGGTCGCTTTTTCAGTGTCTGTGAGATAGCCATTTCTAGAGCTCATTGCCAGACCTGACGTCTCGCGCTCAGTAGGCACGCCGTGGACTTTCACTGCCATTGATAAATCGCGAGCTAAAGCGCGAATAACTTGAAGCTGTTGAAAGTCTTTTTCACCAAAAAACGCATCGTCTGGCTGTACCATGTTGAAAAGCTTGGTCACCACGGTAGCGACGCCGCGAAAGTGGCCTGGGCGACTCGCGCCACAATGAGAGCCTGAAATGCCGGGTACTTCAACGAAAGTCTGCGCGTCCAGTCCCGCCGGATACATTTCCGCTACGCTAGGTAAAAACACCGCGTCAGCACCCACTGAAGTCAGCTTAGCTTTATCTTCTTCGATAGTGCGTGGATAGGCGTCTAAATCTTCGTTCGCACCAAATTGCATGGGATTAACAAAAATGCTAACCACCACTTTGTCGTTGTGCGCTTTCGCTTTTTTAACTAGTTTGAGATGACCATCGTGCAGGTTGCCCATAGTGGGTACAAAACCTACGGTTTCACCATTACGTCGCCATGCGTTCACCGTGCTGCGTAATGCTGAAATACTATCAACCACCTTCATAATTTACCTCGTTACTCGAAGCTGTGTTCAGCCGATGGGAACGCACCGCTTTGCACATCTTCAATATATTTTGATACGGCTTTGCGCATATCGCCGGTTTCTACAAGGTAGTTCTTTGAGAACTTCGGCATATAGTTTGCGCTGATGCCAAACATGTCGTGCATCACCAGAATTTGACCGTCGGTATCATTGCCTGCGCCTATACCGATTACCGGTATGGTTAGGGCTTCGCTAACCGCTTTGCCTAGCGATGAAGGCACGCACTCAAGCACTAATAACTGAATACCGGCTTCTTCCAACGCTTTCGCTTCGCTAAGCAGTTTTTCAGCCTGGCTCGCTTCGCGGCCTTGTACTTTAAAACCACCGAATACGTGCACTGACTGAGGCGTTAAGCCTAAATGGCCACACACAGGGACGCCGCGCAGGTTTAAGCCTTTGATGGTGTCGCACAACCAGCTTCCACCTTCCATCTTAACCATACTTGCACCTGCAGCCATAAGCTTTGCTGCATTGGCGTAGGTTTGCTCAGGAGTGGCGTAAGACATAAACGGCATATCGGCTAATACGAAGGCGCGTTCAGTGCCGCGACGCACACTTTTCGTGTGGTAGGCAATGTCATCGATGGTTACCGGTAGGGTGTCGTCTTCACCTTGAAGGACCATGCCTAAAGAGTCGCCAATAAGAAGGGCGTCAACGCCTTGTTCGTCGAACATTTTGGCGAAGCTGGCGTCGTAAGCGGTTAAAGAGGTGATCTTTTCCCCGGCCTGCTTTTTCTTAAGCAAGCCCGATACAGTTACTTTCTTCATGACATGTCTCAGATTGATATTGTTGGTATCGTGTGGCGAACTATACGGATTTTGCCGCTAATTGGAAGAGCGCAGGCGACGAAGTCCATCCAGCGAGCAGTTAGCGACCCATGCCGAGATGGGTTTGCCATCGTGCATAACCATATTGGGCGCAATTTCAAACAGCGGCACCATAACGAACTCGCGCTCTGCCATGCCGTAATGGGGAATGATTAAGTCTGCGGTGTCGATAGTTTCGCTGCCGTACAACAAAATATCCAAATCCAACGTGCGTGGACCCCAGCGCTCACCTTTGCGCTCACGGCCTTCTTCCAGCTCAATGCGTTGCAGCTGCTTCAATAAGCCGTGGGGCTTTAACGAGGTCTCAATTAAGCACACCGCGTTAATATAGTCAGGTTGGTCTTGCGGCCCCATCGGTTTACTAGAATAAAGTGAAGAGGTTTTAAGTACGCGGGTGTCTTCGATTTGACCTATCGCATCAAACGCGCGCTGGGCTTTTCCCCGGCTATCGCCGAGGTTGCTACCTACACCAATGTAAACGTGCTCTTTATGCATCAGGACCTCGCTTCGCTGGTTTACGCTTGCGCTTACGCGGGGCACCTTTTGCGCCGCCTTCGCTTTTGCGAAGGGCGTTAAGCATGCCTTTCTGCTTACCGTTGTCAGCGTGCTGGAAGTGCGTCCACCACTGAGCTAGCTCTAATAGATCGCCTCCTTCAATTTGGCCGCGGGCAAGTAAAAAGTCATAGCCAGCTCTAAATTTAGGGTGCGTGAGCAATTGGAAAGCGCGACGGCCAAAGCGCTTAGGTAGGCGTTGCTGTAAAATCCAGATGTCCCGAACCACGGTAGAGAAGCGTTTAGGGATCATAATACGTTGTGTTTGACGCGCGATGACCTCGCCTGACGCAATATTAAATGCATCGTGAGCATTTAAGCCAGACTCACTTTGTAAGCGTTGTGACTCTTCTTCAACCGGATACCAGAGTAGTGCGGCGTAAAGGAACGCTGGCGTAACTCGCTGGTCGCTATTAATACGCTCGTCGGTATTGGCAAGTACGCGACGTACAAACTGCATTTCACGGCTGTTTTCATCTTTCAAAAACGGCGTTAGCTGAGGGAACAAAGGCTCGATTAAGCCGTATTCGTGCAGCATTAAGAAGGTTTCTTCTCCCTTACCCGATAAAAACAGTTTAAGGGTTTCTTCAAACAAGCGCGCTGGTGGAATGTTCTGTAAAAGGTTGGCCAGAGATTTTATCGGTGCAGCGGTTTTTGCTTCAATGCGCATGCCAAGCTTAACGGCAAAGCGCACCGCACGTAGCATGCGTACCGGATCTTCACGGTAGCGTGTTTCCGGGTCGCCAATAAGCTCAACTTCTCGTTTTTCTATGGCGGCTAAGCCATTAGCGAAGTCTTTTACCGTAAAGTCTGCCACGCTGTAATACATGGCGTTAAAGGTAAAGTCACGGCGTTCAGCATCTTCTTCAATGGTGCCAAATACGTTATCGCGTACTAATTGACCGTGAGCGTCGCGCTTTGCGACAGCCTTGCCCTTGGGAAGGTTTTCGTCTTCGTCAGTCTCTTGGTGGTGCCCACGGAACGTGGCAACTTCAATGATTTCACGGCCAAACACAATGTGGGCCAAACGAAAGCGCCTGCCGATAAGGCGGCAATTTCTGAACAAGCCTTTAATTTGTTCAGGTGTGGCGTTCGTCACCACGTCGAAATCTTTTGGTTCGTGACCCATCAAAATGTCGCGTACACAGCCTCCTACCAAATAGGATTCGAAGCCAGCTCCATTAAGGCGATACATTACTTTCAATGCATTTGCGCTTACGTCTTCGCGAGATATACCGTGTTCTCCACGGGTCATAGTCCTTGGCTTTAAAGCGTTAGGAGACGAACTCTCTTTTGAAAAAGCGCGCTTAACAGATTTAAAAACACGATGAATGATGATGGTATCTCCGCAGACTATAAAGGTTCGCTATAATAAGTGGATTCATGCTGTGGAACAATAATTTCGGGTGTTTTCACTACTTTTTTCCTATTCCACATTGAAATAGCCGTCTTAAGCGCCGAATCAATATCACCAAATTCTGACGCATTTGGAAAGGAAAAGCCTAAAAAGTGCATCACACGCACGAGATTATCTAAAGCTGATTCGTTTTTAACTGGCGCTGCACGGTTTTGTTTACTTAGTTTTCTGCCTGGTGCCACGGCAGCGACCGGCACGTGACCGTATTCAGGAGTAGAATAGCCCAGCGTGTGATATACGGCGCGCTGTAAAGGCGTGACATCAATTAAATCACACCCTCTAATGACATGGTTAACTTGCTGAAATACGTCATCTAAAATCACGACAAGGTTATACGAAAATAAGCCGTCTCGACGTTTCAGCACTACGTCTTCGGCTATTAAATCAGAGCTTGAATTAGAGAGCATAACTTTGCCCATAAGCACGTCATCAAAGGCTTCAAGTTGAGTATCTACTTTTAAACGAACTGCACAGTCCTGTGTGTTGGAGTGTACTGGCTCAGTCCGACAGTAGCCGTTATAAACACCGCCCATGGCTTTAATTTGCTTACGTGTGCAGGTACAAAAATAGGCTTTTTGTTGTGTAAGTAAGTCATCGAGAACCGCTTGATAACGGGCATGTTGTTGGCTTTGATAGATGACGTCGCCGTCCCAATACAGGCCGTGGGCTTCTAGGGTAGTGAGTATGTCTTTATCTACACCTTTAATACAGCGCGGCTCGTCTATATCTTCCATACGTAGCAGCCATTTTCCGTTATGGCTTTTGGCATCTAGGTAGCTGGCAACAGCGGTAACTAACGAACCGAAGTGAAGTTGGCCGGATGGAGAGGGAGCAAAGCGCCCTACATAGTGGTTATGCATAATAAAGGCTTAACAAAAAGCCCCATCTTTTCGGGATGAGGCTTTCTATATCAACGTAATCGAGGCTAGTAACTTAACCTTGAAGTTGTTTTTCTTTAATTTCAGCCATGGTCTTACAGTCGATACATAAATCTGCTGTAGGACGAGCTTCTAAGCGACGAATACCAATTTCGATACCACACTGGTCACAGAAGCCGAAATCGTCTTCTTCAATTCGCTTAAGCGTTTTTTCAATTTTCTTTATTAGCTTACGCTCACGGTCACGTGTACGTAACTCAAGGCTGAACTCTTCTTCTTGAGCTGCACGGTCTACAGGATCAGGGAAGTTTGCTGCTTCATCCTTCATGTGCGTTACTGTACGGTCAACTTCTTCACGAAGTTGATTGCGCCATGCTTTAAGCAATAGACGGAAGTGCTCCATTTGGGGCTCGCCCATGTACTCTTCGTCAGCTTTTGGCTCGTACGGCTGTAAACCTGCCAGCGCTAATAGTCCTAGGGATTTTGTTTCTTTTCCTGTTGGCATCTGCCACATCTCCTACACTACGACATCCATCTTGTCCTGATTGGACCGATATCTATATCAGACTCGACAACTTCAGGCAATCAATCGTGTCTATGTAATTATTATGCTGGTGTATTGCTTTCATAAATTAGCCAGGTGTTTTTTCATTTAGCCCGTTGGCTACCAGCAAACGCATTAGTGCGTTCTCCCACTAAAACAAGGCGCAAATATGAAGGCGAAATGAAAAAAATCAACCTATTTTTTATAAAATCAAAGGGAGTGTTTGATTTAATAGGATTTTTTGTTCGTCTATTATACAGCTTGCCGCCAAAACCGTTACGCCAGCGTTTGCGGCAATCTTTACGCTTTCCGCATAAGTTGGATCAATATGCTCGGCCACTTGTACACTTTCGATGGCGGTGTGTTGTACGCAGAATAATAGATTGGTTTTTATACCACTGTCAGATAAACGAGCAAGTTCTAAACAGTGCTTCGCGCCGCGTTGAGTGACTGCGTCAGGGAAGAACCCTTTGTTTTCATCTGCTAAGGTGACGGATTTAACTTCCATATACTCAGTAACACTTTGATGTTCAGCATTTTTTCGGGTTAATGCAAAGTCGAACCGGCTATTGGCGGTAGGAGGTGTTACTTCTGCTTTCCAATCTGTGATGTCTGAAAATTCGCTTAGCACCTTGTTATCTAGCGCTTCCGCCACCAGTTTATTAGCATTGTGCGTATTAATGCCGATGAAGTGACCATCAAATGTTTGGGCTAGCTCCCATGTATACTTGAGTTTTCGATTTGGGTTGGTGGACTCACTTAAAAAGACAGTGTATCCAGGAACAGCGCAGCCAGTCATAGCGCCAGTATTTGGGCAATGTGCAGTTACAATAGTGCCGTCGTCTAACTCAACATCGGCAAGAAATCGTTTGTACCTTTTTATAAGGGTGCCGCGTAATAAGGAAGGTGAAAACTTCATGTGACGCCTTTTTTAGAATGTAGGTGAAAACACGTTAGTGTGTTTCGCTAATTGATATGTGTGCTTTTGAACGAGCACGTATAGCGTATGCGCTTAGCGAACAAAGCGTATGTGGTTAGCGAACAACAAGCGCAGTAAACAAGGCGCCAAAGAGTAACAAACATTTGTGCAAGCGCAAAAAGCGCTTTGCAATAATATAACGATGTAATAAGGAACAAAACGCGATGGCAGAATTTACCGTTAGCCTTTCTAGAAACAGTGCTGAAGCAGTGTGGGGCGAGAGTGCTAAGCTTTCTTTCACTGAATCAGGTGCAGTTATTCACCTGCCTGACGACAAGCTTAATGAGCGTTTAATTCAGCAAGCGGCAAGAAAGCTAGATGGCTTAAGCCTGCCAGCAGTCACGCTAAGCGGTGATTGGCACAAAGAGCAGCAGTGGGCTTTTGCACTTAGCTTCACGCGTGCCCGCAAACCAGCGTCAATAAAATGGGCCGAAACGGCTGACAAAGAAGCGCTAGAGCAAGAATATGCGGCGTTACTATTTACCCGTCAGCTGGTAAACGAAACACCTGAAGACTTAAGCCCTGAAACCTTAGCAACCCGAGCAGCACAGTGGCTTAAGTCACTGGGTGGTGACAAGGTAACCTACTCAATGACGGTAGGTGAAGATCTTAAAGAGCAGGGCTGGATTGGCATTTATAATGTGGGCCGCGGTAGTGAACGTCCGCCTGCAATGCTGGTACTTGATTACAACCCAACAGGTAATACGGGTGCGCCAGTTGATGCCGTGCTAGTTGGAAAAGGCATCACCTTCGACAGCGGTGGCTACAGCATTAAATCAAGCGAAGGCATGTTAGATATGAAATGTGACATGGGCGGCGCAGCGACGGTAACAGGGGCATTAGGGCTATCTATTTCTCAAGGCAGTGAAAAGCGTATTCAGCTTATTTTGTGCTGTGCCGAAAACCTTATTAGCGGTCACGCTTATAAGTTAGGTGATGTGCTTACCTATAAAAATGGGGTAACCGTTGAAGTGGTTAATACCGATGCTGAAGGACGTTTAGTGTTGGCTGATGGCCTTATGGCGGCAACAGAGACGGGCGCACCGCTGATTATTGATGCAGCAACACTAACCGGTGCTGCAGTGGTTGCACTGGGTTCTGATTACCATGGCGTTTTCTCGTTAGATGATAATGCCCGCGAACAAATGCTTAAAGCAGCAAAGGCAGAAAACGAACGTTTTTGGCCGCTACCACTTGAAGATTTCCACGCAGAGCGCTGTCCATCGGCGTTCGCAGATACAGCAAACAGTCGCCCGATGAAAGGTGGCGGTGGTGGCGGTGCATCAAACGCTGCGGGCTTCTTATCACGCTTTGTTAAGCCAGAAGGCTGGGTACATTTGGATTTAGCCGCTGCTTACCATGGCGGGGCAACATCTGAAATGCCGGTAGGGGCAACAGCGAAAGGTATTCGCTCAATTGCGAGAATGCTGAAAGACTTCAGTGCATAAATAAAATAGCGTTCGACGCCCTAACGGCTGTCGAACGCTACTCTACTCTATTTTTAAACGTCGCACGTTGTGCCACGTGGATGAGTAGAAGCAAAGCGAATAGCGTTACTTGAACTAACGTCGCTTCGCGCAAAAAAATAAAAAGGGCGTGACTTTGCAAAAAATCACGCCCTTTTTCTGTAAATTAGATCCCGCCTAAACGCTCGGCTAGCGTTTTATAGCGTTCAACGTCGCCACTGTCGAAAAGTGGGTTACCGTCGGTGTCTTTATCTTTCGAAACCAAAAGGCTTTCACGCTCAAGGCGCTCTACGCGCACTTTTTGTACGCCAAGAAAAGCAGCCACTTCTTTAACAGTCATCAAACTCATTGCAATATTTCCTATTTTTGGTTGTTCTTATTGAGGATTAACAGGTTCCAACGCCGAACAATGCGCAGAACAAAATGTTAAACAAAATGATGTTACCCACTATTACATCAAAAGCTCTGGAGATAAGACATTATCCAAAAGGTGTAGAAAAAGCCAATTGGGCTGTTTGAATTCTGACCGTGAATAAGGCGAAAACACCGCTTAGAAATGACAAACACTTCTCCCTACGCTTTAGTAAAGCGCACTTTCGTTATTTTTCGAGTATTTTTTGCAGGCTCTAGATAAATGAAAAACAATCATGCCTTAAAAGGTGTTTTTAACTAAGTCAGCTTGGTTTACCATTGCGCGCCTAAAACGACCATCTGTAAGAACTTTGAGTTATACTCAATGGTTTACGCGCAAACGGGCTTAGCCTCACAACCGGAGACAGTAAAAAAATGGATACTTGGTCTGCTGCCATCATGCTCTTTTTGATCATGGATCCCTTAGGTAACCTCCCTGTGTTCATGTCGGTACTCAAATCGATAGAACCAAAGCGTCGTCAAGTCATCCTAATTCGAGAATTATTATTTGCTCTTGGCATCCTGTTTCTCTTTTTGTTCAGTGGCCAATCGGTTCTCAATTTTCTGAACGTGGAACAAGAGACAGTAAGTATCGCTGGGGGAATTATTCTGTTCCTTATTGCGCTTAAAATGATTTTTCCATCATCTGGCAACCCCAGTGGATTAGCTGTAGGTGAAGAACCTTTTCTAGTACCTCTAGCTATTCCTATGATAGCGGGCCCTTCAACGCTGGCTGCGCTTATTCTTCTTGCCAACCAAGCGCCAGACAGAATGGCTGACTGGTCGATTGCGCTTGCGGCTTCATGGTCGATAAGCGCAGTGATCTTACTATTTTCAAATGTGTTCCATAAAATTCTGGGGGAGCGCGGTCTAGTTGCGATGGAGCGATTAATGGGTATGATCCTAGTTATGATTGCTATCCAAATGTTGCTGGATGGCGTTACCCAATATTTCATGCATGCCACTGGAGCCCTTTAAATGGCAAAGCAAAAACTTAATACCTTTGGGCGCGTTCGCGCCTTGGAAGGCTGGAAAGCCGTTGCATTCGGTGCTGCATTACTTGAGCGTATGCTACCCAACTACACGCTTTTCTGTGAATTAACGGAAAGTGGTGATGCAAGCGCATTGCGCAACTGTTTGAATTTGGTGTGGGAAACGTTGAAATCACCCAAGAGCAAATTCAACATTGCGGTACAGCTTGAGAAAGTTGAAGTGGCTACACCTGATACCAGTGAGCATGACAACTATGGCGTTTATCCAGCAATTGATGCAGCTATTGGTCTAGCTGGTTTGCTAAATTTGATGGCAGGCGACGATCCGCAAGGCGCAGTGGTCATCAGCAAGTTATCGCAAGGCAGCGTAGAAGCCTATTTGCTAGAAAGCGAAGAAGCCGATGACGAGACTGTAAAAGGGCATCCGCTGATGGAGTTTGAAGTTGAGGTACAAAACGAATTGCTTGATTATGTAGAGCAAGCCAAATACCCAGCGAAAGCGGCAGACGAAATGAAGGCACTTGCCTTGGAAGCTGGAATCTCCAATATTGGTCTTGAGCTTTAATGACAACGCAACTTGATCTTGCTTAGGTAAAACGAGCAACAGATCCTTAGCTCTTATGCTCAATAAAAGCCGTGTACTTAGTTAAAGGTCACGGCTTATCTCTACTCAATTGAGGCACTTCAATCGTTATCAATCAACATATCTCAATTAACATATAGCGCAGCGCGCTAGTTTGTTTGTCTTTAATGATTTGCCAATGGGCGGGGAGAGCGGGTGTTGTTAGCGCACTTTCGTGCTCTAAATACACCACGCTACCACTATGAACAAGTTTGTTATCTTCTAGCGCAGCCAGCGTAGGTGCTACCAATGATTTCGCAAAAGGCGGATCGACAAAAACAATATCGTAAGGCGCTTGGCTGATGCCTTTTAAAATACCTAGTGCGTCTCCTTGATGAACGGTTGCTGACGCCAGTTCATTTGCTTTTAATAAGGTAAGATTACTTTTAAGCTGGCTTGCTGCCTGTTTATCCAGCTCTATAAAATCACAATGTGCTGCATAGCGAGACAGAGCTTCTAAACCTAGTCCACCAGAACCCGCAAATACATCCAAGCAGCGTGCATCGTTTATGTACGGCATTAACCAGTTAAACAAGGTTTCTTTGTTTCTGTCTGTAGTTGGCCTTAACCCTTCTGCATTGAGTACGGGTAACTTTCTACCACGCCACTGGCCACCGATAATGCGTATTTGCCCAGGACTATTTGTGCTTTGGGTTTTCCCTGATTTTTTCCCTTTTTGGGATGAATAAGGTTTTTTTGCAGAAGATGGTGCCCGAGTAGGGCGAGAAACTCGCTTCATAGTGGCTGACAATGGTATCATGCGTTCATACATTAGGCGGCAAGTGTAGCCGAAATTGCTAAGAATTTATAAGGATTTGTCCTAACGATGTCGAAACTTTTTGGCTGGTTCAGTAAGAACAAAAAAGCAGAGAAACAAAAAGCCCAAGCGGAAGAAGAAGCCCGCGCAAAGGCAGAGGCTGAAGCGCAGGCGAAAGCTAAAGCGGAAGAAGAGGCCCGCGCAAAGGCGGAGGCTGAAGCGCAGGCGAAGGCGCAAGCGGAAGAAGAAGCCCGCGCTAAGGCAGAGGCTGAAGCACAGGCGAAGGCGCAAGCGGAAGAAGAAGCCCGCGCTAAGGCAGAGGCTGAAGCACAGGCGAAGGCGCAAGCGGAAGAAGAGGCCCGCGCTAAGGCAGAGGCTGAAGCAAAGGCGAAGGCACAAGCGGAAGAAGAAGCGCGTGCAAAGGCAGAAGCTGAAGCACAGGCGAAAGCCCAAGCGGAAGAAGAAGCCCGCGCAAAGGCAGAAGCTGAAGCACAGGCGAAGGCTAAAGCGGAAGAAGAGGCTCGCGCTAAGGCAGAAGCTGAAGCGCAGGCGAAGGCTAAAGCGGAAGAAGAAGCGCGCGCAAAGGCTGAGGCTGAAGCGCAGGCGAAGGCGCAGGCGGAAGAAGAAGCGCGCGCAAAGGCAGAGGCTGAAGCGCAGGCGAGGGCGCAAGCGGAAGAAGAAGCGCGTGCAAAGGCAGAGGCTGAAGCACAGGCGAAGGCGCAAGCGGAAGAAGAGGCTCGCGCTAAAGCAGAAGCACAGGCTAAAGCCAAAGCCGAAGAAAAGCCTAAAGAGAAAAAGTCGTTATTTGCACGTTTAAAAGAAAGCCTATCTCGTACAAAAGAAAACCTAGGCAGTGGTATTGTTAGCCTGTTTAAAGGCAAAACCATCGATGACGAGCTGTACGAAGATCTTGAAACACAACTGTTAGTTGCTGACGTGGGCATGGACACTACGCAAAAAATCATCGATCACCTAACCGATAGTGCTTCTCGAAAAGATTTAAAAGATGCCGAAGCCTTGCTGGAGATCATGAAGCAGCAAATGTCTGGCATGTTGTCTCAAGTGAATCAGCCTCTGTCAGAAGTGATGCAGGCCCATGATTCCAGTGAAGGTCCGTTCGTTATCTTAATGGTTGGCGTAAATGGCGTAGGTAAAACCACGACTATTGGTAAGCTGGCTAAGCAGTTCCAGCAAGAAGGTAAGAAAGTGATGCTTGCTGCGGGTGATACCTTCAGAGCGGCGGCGGTTGAACAGCTTCAAGTATGGGGCGAACGCAACGATATTCCTGTAATAGCACAGCACACCGGCGCTGACAGTGCGTCTGTACTTTACGATGCACTAGAAGCAGCGAAGTCGCGCGGCACAGATATCCTTATTGCCGACACGGCAGGGCGCTTGCAAAATAAGAACAACTTGATGGAAGAGCTTAAGAAAGTGGTTCGCGTAATGAAGAAAATTAATCCGAATGCGCCTCATGAAGTTATGCTTACATTGGATGCAGGTACAGGGCAAAACGCCATTAGCCAAGCCAAGTTGTTTAATGAAGCCGTGGGCTTAACAGGCATCACGCTTACCAAGTTAGACGGTACAGCGAAAGGCGGCGTTATATTCTCTATTGCCGATAAGTTTAAAATTCCTATAAGGTATATAGGTGTTGGCGAAAGTATTGATGATTTACGCCAGTTTGATGGACAAGAATTTATTGATGCGTTGTTTAGCGAAATGGACACACCTGAAAGCTAAAACCAGCAAAGCGGTAGGGAAAAATAATGATAAAGTTTGAGCAGGTAAGCAAAACCTATCCGGGCGGACAACGTGCGCTAAGCAAGGTGAATTTTCATATTGCGCCGGGTGAAATGGCCTTTTTAACAGGGCATTCTGGCGCAGGAAAAAGCACGCTACTTAAACTTATCAGCCTAATGGAGCGCCCAACAGTAGGGCGCGTTCTTATTAATGGCCACGACCTTAACGCTATTACCCGTCGAGATATTGCCTATATACGCCGCGATATCGGCATGATCTTCCAAAGTCACCAGCTGCTGATGGACAAGTCGGTTTTTGACAACGTGGCGTTACCGCTAGTCATTGAGGGTTACACCCACAAAGAAATTCGCAAGCGCGTAGAAGCTGCGCTTGAAATGGTAGGGCTAAGAGATAAAGCGCGTTGCCTGCCTATTACGTTGTCTGGTGGTGAGCAGCAGCGAGTGGGGATCGCGCGAGCAGTAGTAAATAAACCCCCGTTACTGCTGGCAGACGAACCGACCGGTAACCTCGACCCCAAGCTTTCCATGGAAATCATTCGCCTTTTTGAAGACTTCAATCAAGCGGGCGTGTCAGTACTTATTGCAACCCATGATTTAGGGCTGATTGCTCGCATGCGTTATCGCACGTTGACCCTCAAAAATGGTCAAATGATCACCGATGGCCTTACTGACGACCTTGATGGCACAAGTTCAGCCAGCAGTGAAGGAGACTGGTCATGAGCATTTTGTTTAAAGGGCGTGCAAAAGGGGCGTCTTCTGCCAAAGTAGGCTTTGTCCAATCTATTGTGATGTTCTTTGTCAGCCATGTACGCCAAGCGCTGGCGAGTCTTGGAGAGCTGTGGCGTCAGCCGCTGGCATCTTTAATGACTATTGGGGTACTAGGCCTGAGTATTACGCTACCTAGTACGCTTTATATCATGGTGAAAAATACTGAGAAAATTACAGCAGGCTGGGATCAGGCGTCAGAAATATCTCTGTTTTTAAAGCCAGATATCAACGCGGCAAGTTCGCAACAGCTGGTGGCACGATTAAACAGCTGGTCTGAAATAGACAGCGTTGTTTATATTCCAGCGGATGATGCGCTTAAAGAATTTCAGCACTTGTCAGGGTTGGGCGATGCCATCGCCTATCTAGAGAAAAACCCACTGCCTGATGTAGTGCTAGTAACGCCAAACGAAAAACACGCGTCGCCGACGGCAGCGAAAGCACTGCTAGATAAACTGCGACAGCAGCGTGAAGTTGATATAGGTAAACTGGATATCGAATGGTTAGAGCGTTTATATGCCGTTATCGATATTGCCAGAGACTTGGTTACGCTAATAGGATTACTACTTTTCATCGCCGTTGTACTAATTATTGGTAACACCATTCGTCTGAATATTTTGAACAAGTATGACGAAATCGTAGTGATGAAGCTGGTTGGCGCAACCGATGCGTTTATCCATCGCCCGTTTTTATATACAGGCTTCTGGTATGGCCTATTGGGCGGACTAATGGCGTGGTTTGCCGTTATTATCATACTATGGTGGATGGATAGCAGCATCACTACGTTTGCCGCTATGTATCAGAAGGATTTCAACATTACCGGATTAACCGGTTCTGCATTGCTGACTATGCTGGGACTATCGGTGCTGCTCGGTTTACTGGGCTCACTTATCTCTGTGCAGCGTCATGTAAGGGAAATAGAGCCCAAGTAGTCGTAGACGTGAGTATACTTACACGCCTACAGTGCGAAATATATAAGTCACTGTATGACGTTATTGGCGGTAAGTAGGCGTGTTCTTAGTTTTGTACTTAAGCTATCGCACGGGGATAGTGTGAGGAGATAGCGCTGCGCACTCCATTGCCCCAAATGATGGCTTGGTTATACAGCATATGCAGCTGCTTCTGGTCAATATTAAGCACTTTAGCTTGTTTTATAACATTCATCCAAAGGGCGCTTTCAAAGGCGCGAACCAAAGTCATATAGCTGTTCATTTCTAAGTTCTTGCCAAGTAGTGCATCGTTAACCTCATCGGAAAGCGGCAGCTGCTTTACAATGTCTGTCATAGACTGATCAAGTAACCCTTCAAGAAGCGAAAATAAACCAACCAAAAAGGAGATGGGCGGATTATTTCTAAGACCTCTACGCTCAGCAAGTAAGTCGAAAAACTTAGCGCGAACTAAAGACATATGAATGATTTCAAGGGGCTTTTCATCGCCTAAGTTCGTTAAACTTAACAAAGCAATGAATTTCTTAATCTCTACTTCACCCATGTAATTAAGCGCGTGCTTTAGTGATGTAATTTTGTAACGCTTATTAATAGTGGGGTTATTGATAAACTTCAGCAATAAGAAGCTTAAGGTGGCGTCTCGCTCTATAATTTGGCTGATACGGTCTATGTCAAAGTCGCTGCTAGAGCTTTCGCCCATCAAATCAACAATGTTCATTTTAGACGCTGGAAGCTGTCGTAGAATACGTGCTTCCGGTTGCGAGAAAAAATAACCCTGGAAGAAGTCGAAACCCAAATCTACGCACGTTGAAAAATTATCTTGTGTATCAACCTGTTCCGCCACTAATTGCACGTTCGCATCGTGATAGCGCGGAATGTGCTTTTCAATGGTTTCAAAGCGGGTTTTTGTCACATCGACTTTCACAATATCGATAAGAGGAAATATGTCGTGTTTTGAACCCACCATCATAGGGTCATCGATAGCTAGCTTAAAGCCAAGTTGCTTTATGTGCTGGCATGCTTCGAATAGGCCGCTGGTGTTGTCGGTTGGTTCAGCCAGTTCAACCACTACCGACTCAGGGTTCAGCGATGTAGGAAAGCGGGAAATAATTGTATCTGACGAGAACGTGATAAAAGACGTTTTTTCGCCGCTGATATCATCAAGCCCAAGTGGATGGAAGTGCTCAGAAATATACTTAGCTTTCTCTTCGTTATGTTCCGGATAAGCACCAGACTTGCCATCTCTGAACAGAAGCTCATAGGCGAAAACACTTTTGCTTTTATCTAAAATAGGCTGGCGAGCTATAAACGCGAACATAATCTATTCCTGATACAACACGGTTAAGGTTATTTTTATTGTTATATTTAGAGGCTTAGCTAGCGCTACGTCACACGCTAAGGTTAGGTGTTCTTTAATGTGTCATCCAAAAGAACTGACCCTAGTCTATGATATGTAAGCGCAATCTAACAACTATTCAACGATTAATTTCACATCAACTGGCGTAATCGTAGGCTTAGTTGTCGTTCAAAGCGGCCTTATGAATGTATTTAGCCCACTTTATCGCTTCGTTGTAATAACTATGCAGAAGACTCTGTTTAACACCATACTTTGTTGCGAATTGCTGAATGCCCGTCCATTTAGCTCTTTCAAAGAATTGTGACAGTGTCAGACAGTTGCGAAGCATACCAGGGCTACCGCACAGGGCATCTTTAACGTCGTCACTAATTGGAACCTTGCTGACCAAATCGTCAATTCGCTGTTCCATCATGGCATCAAGCAAAGAAAGCAGGCCAGTAAGAAAACCTTTTAACGGGTCATCGGCATCTTTAAGCTGGGTGTAGACCAGTTCACAGAACTTAGCGCGAACAAGCGCCATTTGCATTAGCTCAGTAGGTTGACCATCGCTTAGGTTTGCAAGAGCCAGCAATGATATGAACTTCTTCACTTCTACTTCGCCCATAAAGGTTAACGCGTGTTTAAGTGACGTTATTTTATATCGCTTGTTGACCAGAGGATTGTTGATAAACCGCAGCAGCAAGTAGGTAAGCGAGGGATCTCGTTCAATGATTTTGTTTACTTCATCGAAATTAAGCTTTGCCTGGCTACTTAGCGTAAGTAACTCCATCATGGTTAGGCTGCTGGGCCCTAACTTTCTGTGCCTTACGATTTCGGGTTTAGCTAGAAAGTATCCTTGGAAATAGTCGAAACCCATATCTTTGAATTTATTGAATTCTTCATAGGTCTCAATTTTTTCTGCAACCAACTGTATTTTGTTCGATTTGAAGCGTTCGACAAGGGCGGGAATTTTGTCGTGGGGGATCTCTGTAATGTCAATTTTGACTATGCTGGTAAATGGAATGAATGCTTCCCACTTCCCTTTCATGTCGTAGTCGTCAAGAGCAATAGGATAGCCAAGACCTCGAATATGTTTGCAAGCGGCTACCAGCGCATCATCAACGTCAACGGTTTCTACAATCTCAATGACCACTTTGCTTGCATCCAGAGAGGTCGGAAAACGAAACATAAGTGTGTCGCGGTGAAAGTTGATGAAGGCTTTCTTATCTCCGGTTATCTCTTCAATACCTAAGCTTAAATGGGTAGAGGTAAGAATTTTCGAGGTAGCCTCGTCAGGAGGTATATCGGGAAAGCAGTTATCTTCTCCAACACGAAAAAGTAGTTCGTAGGCGTAAACTTCTCTGTTTACATTAAATATTGGCTGTCTAGCGACGTAAGCAAACATCAAGATCCTCTTTGCTTCACTTGCCTTACTCCTTTCCTTAAGTATTTCCCTTCCAGTCTTTTATAATTGTTGTCTGGAAAATGCTGTACAGCGGTTGTAGTGCAAAATCGATTAATTCAATCTATTATTTTCAGTTTCCAGCCAGAAAAGCAAGGTATAAGATGTCATATAAATCGCTTATATACTGTATTGACGCGTAGGCACCTTGCTGACTTATCTTAAAGATAGTGGAAATCTTATATTTCGGGTAACTAGCGTGTAATAAATAAGCGTTGGATTTCATACCAGTGAGATTAGCCTTCACTTTGGTATGTGTAATTAAAGTATAATGATGTAGTGGTTAAATGACCGACCCAAAGGCACGACGCCAGAAAACGCAGCGTGTCATTCGATGTGAAGTCGATAGTCTAGGCTTAGTGTTTGCGGTGAATGCATTCGTAAATGGACCGCAAGCTTTAAAGTTGAACTTTTTTTCTTTATTTAGGTCTTGATATTGTAGAAATAGTCACTATACCTACATATCGGTTAGACTTCATATCTTAATTAGGTCTCGCGCAGCTTCGGTTACTTTGCTAATATGAAGCGGCAATAAATGAGGTGAACAATGAGCAACAATTTGCAATCTATGGCCCTGTCAGTGCCACACAGCGGTAGCATTGAAGGCTACATCCAAGCTGTAAGCAGCATTGATATGCTTAGCGCTGAGGAAGAGCGCGAGTTGGCAGTGCGCCTTCGCGAAGACGAAGACTTACAAGCCGCTCGTAAGCTAGTAATGTCACATCTTCGTTTTGTAGTGCACATTGCAAAATCTTACTCAGGTTATGGCTTACCACAAGCCGACTTAATTCAAGAAGGTAACATCGGTCTGATGAAAGCCGTTAAGCGTTTCGACCCAACGGTGGGCGTACGTTTGGTTTCTTTCGCGGTACATTGGATCAAAGCAGAAATTCATGAGTTTGTACTTAAAAACTGGCGAATAGTGAAAGTTGCGACAACCAAAGCGCAGCGCAAACTATTCTTTAACCTTCGTAAGGCGAAGAAGCGTCTTGGTTGGTTTACTCATGACGAAGTGCAAACAGTAGCGAACGAATTAGGCGTGAGTACAAAAGAAGTGCTTCAAATGGAAGCGCGTATGAGTTCTCAAGACCAAACGTTCGATTTAACTGCGGACGAAGATGAAACAGGCAATTTTGCGCCAGTTCAGTATTTAGAAGACAAATCTTCAGATGTTGAAACTGACGTAATCAACAACGACTGGGATACAGCGGCGAGCAAGCGCTTGTACTCAGCGATTAAAACGCTAGACGAGCGTAGCCAAGATATCATCGAAACTCGTTGGTTAGCAGACAACAAGATTACTCTGCAAGACTTAGCTGATAAATATCAGGTTTCTGCAGAGCGTGTTCGTCAAATTGAAAAGAACGCGATGAAAAAGCTTCAAGCAGCTATGGTCGCGTAGTACACGCAGTGCATAGCTTACAAATAGCTTAACGACGAAAAAAGCGCCTTAACGGCGCTTTTTTTATGAGTGGATTTTTGTTCTTAATGACGGCTCGTACGAATTAGTGATGATCGCTAATCCGTAACGCTACTCTTCTTCATTTTTAGAGGGAGGAAGTACGTAGAATACCCCTTCAAATTCCGCCACAGGGGTGTCGCCATCTAAAATTGCCACACTCAGCTCAAACCTTGCCTTGTTGTCGTTCTCTAGCGGCTTGAACTTTCCAGACAAGGTTTCAATATTACAGATTGCCCTTGGCTTCATCGTGATGGGTTTATGGTAATGAATATCACCATCGCCCAATACAATGTCACCGTCTAATCCACGCTCTTTAAGCTGCAAGTAAATCATGCCCCAGCCAGTTAGTGTAGCTAAAGAAAAAATACTGCCAGCAAACATAGTGCCGTGAATATTGATGTTTTTGTTTAATGATGCACGGGTTTCAAGCGTGCGGCCTGTGTACTGGTAAAGCTTAATTCCCATGTGCTCGGTAATGGGAATGGTCTCAGACCATGTCTCTTGCAGCGATTTACACCACTTAGGGTGAAGTACCAATGTGTTGTTTTCAGTGAACTTCTTGACCATTTGTTGACGTTTAAGCATGCCTAGCTCATTAGGCGCTTCACGCTCAACTTCAAAGCCACATGCGCTAAAAAAGTCGATAGATATTTCGCGGCTGTTCGTTACAGCGCGCTCGGCGCCCAAGTCTTTCGCAACGTTTTCGAGTGCGGCCATGATCATTTGGCCTAAGCCCTTGCGTTGATGGCCTGGGTGAACCGCAATATGACGAATTTGTGCCTCTTCGGCTGTGTTCAAATGCACACGGCCGCAAGCTACAATTTCGCCATTTCGGTTAGTAATAATACGGTGCTCTGCGACTTGTTCATATTCGTCTTTTTCAGAGCCTGGAGGGAAATTCCATGGCTGGCGTAAGTGTTCCCACCGAAAATGAAAATAGGCTTCAAACTCGGCATCGCTTTTTGGTGTGACTACCTTGTACACAATAAACCGGCCTTCTTAAATGAATGAACGAGTATTTAAACGTAAGAATACATGCGGTACAAGCTTAATTATGTAAGCAAGTTTGGGATGCTGACGAAGCGTACGATTTTACCCGCTAAACGCTAAATTGAAAGGTGACGGGGCCGTCATTAATTAGGCCTACTTGCATATCAGCGCCGAACTCGCCGGTGGCCACCACCATACCTTTATTTTTTAGAGACTGAACGAACTTTTCATAAATGGCTTGGCCGTGTTCTGGCGATGCACCGCGTGAAAAACCAGGACGATTACCTTTCTGCGTATCGGCTACGAGTGTGAACTGAGAGACCACCAGTATTTCGCCTCCCACTTGCTCAACATTTAGGTTCATTTTTCCGTCTTCGTCACTGAACATGCGATATCGACAGAGCTTATTTGCTAACTTCTCTATCTCCGCGTCACCGTCTCCTTTCTCAACACCCAAGAGCACCAGCATGCCTTTACCAATTTCGCCGATAACATTACCGGCAACGGTGACATTGGCTTCCGATACGCGTTGAATTAGTCCTATCACTTTGACGACTCCTGAATAAAGCGAGACATGTCGCGGGTAGCACGGCAGAGCGCGTAACCTATACTAGGCTCGGAAGTACTGTGCCCCGCGTCGGGGATAATTTGTAGCTGACTTTGAGGCCACGCTTTGTGAAGTGCCTCCGCCGCTTCTGTTTTGCAGATCATGTCGTAACGACCATGTACAATTGTTCCAGGAATATGACTTATTTTGCTAATGTTTTCAAGAATATAGTTTTCATCTAGGAAACATTGATTAGATAGGAAATGGCATTCCAATGTGGCTAAACAGGTGACCAGCTGCATAGGGTAATTAGTTGTCGAATCACCCACACCAGGTGGTAGAGTTATACGAGAAAGTCTCTCTTCCCATTGGTACCATCTTTTAAGCGCTGAATGTCTTAGTACATCATTGCTAGAACGCACCATTGCGCTATAGAAATCACACACTGAATTAGAGGTCACAGGCTTAGGCACATCTTTTGTAAATTTCCGGTAGTACTCGGGAAATAACTGAGCTGCACAGCCATTTGGCGATAAAAACCAATCCCTATCTTCTTGCCTGGCTAAAAATACGCCGCGAAGAATAAGACCTGTTACTCGCGAGGTATACTTGAGCGCATAAAGTAAGGCGAGTGTAGAGCCCCATGAGCCGCCGAACAATAGGAATTTAGGTATTGAGAGATGTGTTCGAAGCGCTTCTATATCTTCAACATTGGACCATGTGTCGTTGTTTAGCGTGTCAGCGATAGGCGTAGAGCGGCCGCAACCACGTTGCTCATAGCCGATAATGCGATACTTATTGCTGTCAAAAAAGCATTTGTAATTAGGGGGTAAGCCTGCACCTGGGCCTCCGTGAATAAAGAGCACAGGGATGCCGTTTGGATTACCACTTTGCTCGAAGTAAAGCGAATGCCCACTTCCCACTTCGATAAATCCATTTTCATAGTAGGTAACATCGGGGTAAAGTCGTTTCATTTTGTTTCTGCGCGTTGTGTGAGTGCCTGTTTTAGTTTAGTTTATTGTTATACAAACGGTTGCGTGCTGACTGCTTTAACGCTGTTTATGCTTGTAAAATAAGCGATAAATCTTAAGTGTATACTATAGAACAAGTGTCATTACGTGCTAGCTAATCATATTATAGTCATAAATGCGAGGAGGTTTATATGGCAGGTCAAGGATCGGGCGGTAATGTAATCGCCGCAATTTGTAACTTCTTTATTCCTGGTTTAGGTCATTTGGTTCAAGGCAGAATACTGGGCGCGCTGTTCTATTTCATTACCGTAGGCGTCTGTTATGCCCTGGCTGCGACCGTCGTTCTTGCTATCGTATTCTGGCCATTAGGTGCCATTTTGCATTTAATCAGTATTATAAGCGCAGCGCGCTTTAGAGGTGGAGTAACCGCATGAAGCTACTTGCATCAGCATTTGTTGCTATCCTTGCCCTTAGTGGGTGTCAGTCTGCATATTACGCAGCATGGGAAAAGGTGGGCGTTGAAAAGCGTGATATCTTAGTAGACCGCGTTGAAAACGCGAAAGAATCACAAGAGGACGCTCAAGAGCAGTTTAATTCGGCGCTTGAGGCATTCAGCGCGGCCGTTGCATTTGATGGCGGTGAGCTTGAAGATGTTTACAATCGATTAAACGGTCAGTACGAAGATAGTGTTGCCGCCTCGGAAGAAGTGAGTTCACGTATAGACAAGGTGGAAAGTGTAGCTGAGGCTTTATTCGATGAATGGTCTGAAGAGTTAGAGAAGTATGAGAACGCATCGCTGAAGCGGGATAGTGCGGCGAAGCTTCGCGAAACTAAGCGTCGTTACTCTTCACTAATGACGGCTATGCGCAAAGCGGAAAGTAAAATGCCGCCGGTATTAAGCGCGCTTCAAGATAATGTGCTGTACTTGAAACATAACTTAAATGCCAGCGCGATAGGCGCGCTGCAGGGCGAGCTCTCTACCATTGAGAACAACGTCGCTCAGCTTATCAGACAAATGAATTCTGCTATTGCCGAGTCTGATGCGTTTATTTCTTCAATGAAAAACTAGCTTTTAAGCAGTAATAAATAGAAAGGAAGCGAGAAGCTCCCTTCTTTATTTTAAACCTGTAGGGCTGATTATTCTTGAGGTACCTTGCGGGGTTCGTTTTCTGCTTTTCTGTTTTCAAACGCTTCACCTAGGCTGCAGGTAAATTCAGCACCAAACAGCACAATTACCCACGACAAATACACCCATAAAAACAGAATAGGTACCACCGCAAGCGCGCCGTAAATAAGTTCGTACGAAGGAAAGTTCGTAACATAAAGCGCAAAGCCTGACTTGGTAATTTCAAAAGCGATAGTAGCCACGATAGCGCCAACCAGTGCGTGACGAGCAAAGACTCTTCTATTAGGAACCACCATGTATAAAATGGTGAAAGCAAGCATGGCTGCGCCGCTTGGTACAAGACTGAGTAAGAAGGTACCAAGACCTGGTGTGTATTCTTCGGTGAATGCCGCTAATCCAGTTAAATAAGAACTGACCACCACACTGGACCCGATTAACATTGGACCAAGAGTGATCACCATCCAGTAAATAGCAAAGGTATACACAATAGGTCTGTCACTTTGCGTACGCCAAATTCTATTCAGGGTTTTATCTACGTTTGATATAAGCATTAACGCAACGAGCAGCAGCGACAAAATACCAATAGCACTCATTTGTGAGGCATTGCCTACAAAATCGGTCATGTATTTATGCACCACATCACTGGCGGTGGGAACAAAGTTGCTAAAAACAAAATGTTCGAGCTTGCTTCTCACAGATGCGAAGGCAGGAAAAGCCGACATAATGGTAAAGGTCACCATGATAAATGGTACTAAAGATAATAAAGTTACATAGGCTAAGTGCCCAGCAGAGATAGTAATATTGTCTTCTCTACAGCGCTTTATGAAGATGTTAAAGAGATCTCTAACCTGAGGAGTAACATTGTTATATAAGGCTTTAACCTTGTCTAAATCCACTCAATTTCTCCTGACGATACCGTGTAAATGGTAAACAGCGCGGTTTTATCTATGCGTACTGTTATAAAGCATCGATAGTTCATTACATGTTATATCAGATGGTAACTGCGGGCGGCCTTGGTGGCAAAGTTTAATGCAGGCTTTATACAACAAAGGCGCATTGACTGCGCCTTTTGTGGAGTACTTCATTAAACAACGTAAGCACGGTCCTGATTGTCGTTATTTATTAAGCGCCTGAACGCACGCCGAGCATGTGGCAGATGGCGTAGCTCAATTCACTACGGTTCAAAGTATAGAAATGGAAGTGTTTTACCCCTTCTTTAGCGAGTACTTTAACTTGGTCCATAGCAATGTTAGCGCCTATAAGATTACGGGTAGCTTGGTCGTCGGCATCAAGGCCGTCGAACATTTTGTGTAACCATCCCGGCACATGAACATTTGTGAACCCCGCAAATTTCACCAGTGTTTGGTAGTTGGTTACCGGCAAAATACCCGGAACGATATCTAAGTCGACACCCGCTGCGGCTGCACGGTCTCTAAATCGAAGGTACACACTCGTATCGAAAAAGAACTGGGTTATCGCTTCTGTGGCACCTGCTTCTGCTTTGCGCTTAAGGTTTAGTAAATCAAACTGCGCATTTGGTGCTTCAGGGTGCTTCTCTGGATAGGCAGCAACAGAAATATCAAAATCGGCAACGTCTTTTAGCAAGGCAACAAGATCAGAGGCATACATCTCTGTCTTTTCTACTCCTGGCGGTAAATCGCCACGAAGCGCAACAATACGGCGAATGCCTGAATCCCAGTAGTCTTTAGCAATTTGTTTAAGTTCATCTCGGCTAGCATCAACACAGGTCAAGTGAGGAACAGCTGCTACACCGGTTTGCTGCTGAATGCGTTTTACAACGTCGTGGGTTCTGTCACGCTCACCGCTATTCGCGCCGTAGGTTACCGACATGTAGCTTGGCTTTAGTGGCGCGAGACGTTCAACTGACTTCCACAGGGTCTGTTCCATGGCTTCCGTTTTAGGCGGAAAGAATTCAAAAGATACATCAATATCACGCAGTTCCGACAGGGACTGGTTTAATGCATCGATACCTTGTGCGTAAGAAACCATGGCTTTTTCTCTCAAAAATGTATTCTTATAGACGTTTAGACGTCTAAATTAAAGAATATATGTCTAGACGTCAAGAGGTTTACACTGCTCAATTGACCTTTTCGTGAACTTGTTTAGAATTTCTCTTCATAACATAAAAAAGAGTAGACCGAGTTAGTACAATGGCAGAATGGAACGGTAAATATATTCACCCCTACGCAGAGCATGGCAAGAAGAGCGAACAGGTAAAGAAAGTCACTGTCTCTATACCTATTAATGTGCTTAAGGCGCTTACTGATGAGCGTACTCGCCGCCAAATCAATAATCTGCGTCACGCCACTAATTCAGAACTGTTGTGCGAAGCATTTTTGCATGCGTTTACCGGTCAACCATTGCCTAACGATGATGACCTGCGCAAAGACAATCCCAATCGCGTACCGGCTGAAGCAAGACGCATTATGGAAGAAATGGGCATTGATCCAAGCTTCGAAAACGATGTGTCGGAAGACGACTGATATTTGGTATTAAAGAGAAACGGCGCTTTGTTGTAAGTTATTGCTAGTTGGTAACCTACAACACGGCGCCGTTTTTTATGTACTTGTATTCTCGAAGCGCACTTTTTAGCAAATATAAAGGTTGAGCACTAGCCCCTCCATTTTTTTTGCCTTATGCGCCAGAATTTTATTCTTCTGGGCTTTCAGGCACGCGTGCAACGCCAGATTCAATCGCAGCCTTAGATACGGCGGTAGCAATACGCTCGCATAAACGCGGGTCCATAGGTTTAGGAATAATGTACTCCTTACCAAATGTCAGACTAGTACTCTTACTGGCAGCTAGTACTTCTTCTGGTACAGGCTCTTTCGTGATAGCACGAAGGGCTTCTACTGCCGCTACTTTCATTTCATCGTTAATAGCCGTTGCACGAACATCTAGTGCTCCACGGAAAATAAACGGGAAACACAGTACGTTGTTAACCTGGTTAGGGTAGTCCGAGCGTCCGGTAGCCATAATAAGATCTTTACGTACTTCGTGAGCAAGTTCAGGCTTTATCTCAGGGTCTGGGTTAGAACATGCAAATACAATTGGGTTTTCAGCCATCAAGGCCAGTGTTTCTGGTGGTAAAACATCCGGTCCTGACACACCAACAAAAATATCCGCACCTTCCATTACATCTTCAAGCGTACGCTTGTCAGTATTGTTAGCAAATAGCTTTTTGTGCTCAGTTAAGTCTTCGCGACGAGTATGGATAACGCCTTTTCTGTCTAGCATATAAATACGCTCACGCTGGGCACCACACTTTATAAGCAGTTCCATACAAGCGACCGCTGCCGCACCGGCACCCATACACACAATTTTAGCGCTCTCTATGCTTTTACCCTGAATTTCCAGAGCATTAAGCATGCCCGCTGCAGTTACAATAGCGGTACCGTGCTGATCATCATGAAATACCGGAATTTTACAGCGCTTAATTAGCTCTTGTTCAATTTCAAAGCATTCAGGCGCTTTAATGTCTTCTAAGTTAATGCCGCCAAATGTGTCAGCGATATTCGCTACTGTATTAATGAACTCTTCGGTTGTACGATGCTTCACTTCAATGTCAATGGCATCCAAGCTAGCAAAGCGTTTAAACAGAAGGGCTTTTCCTTCCATAACAGGTTTCGATGCCAGTGGGCCTAGGTTACCCAATCCTAAAATCGCGGTTCCGTTACTGATAACGGCAACCAGGTTTCCTTTACCCGTGTACTTATAGGCGTTATCTGCATCTTCGGCAATTTCTCTGACCGGCTCGGCAACGCCTGGGCTATAGGCAAGAGCAAGGTCATCGACGCTGTCGGCTGGTTTAGATAACTCTACGCGGATTTTTCCAGGTGTGGGTTTGGCGTGATAGTCGAGTGCGCGTTGTCTAAAATCTGACATGTAAAAAGGTATCCTTAGATGTAGGGTTCATCGGTGTTTTCGTTCACGCTCTGTAGCTATTTTATTGTCGTTATAGTTATAAATAGATAAACGTAAGCGCGTTGCAACCAAGTAATGACAAAAATGATTATAAATAGTTGTTAGCACTAGGGCTTGCTGATCTTTGTTTTACAGCAATCATCAATACGCCCTAAGGTGGCATGTGGAAAAAGCAGACTAGGCGTTAACCTTTACTGATTTTGTTCACATACCTTAATGGATACAAGCCTCAGGTTTATGTACCCAAAAGCGCCACAAGTCTTGAAAGTAATGCATTATTCACAAAATTAATGCTCACTATCAAAGTGCCGATCGCAACTCTAACACAGCCAATCACTGTGTACATATCTGATCAGAATTCTCATATACCAATGTAGGTTAGGCATACTAATTAGACCAGTAAAATGGGGCTATAATTGCCATTCATACTATTTATTTTGACTTGTTATAACATTCTGTAGGTCTATTGTGTGGAGGATGAAAACAAAGCTATCAAAGGGATCTACGTTCTCATAAATGCATTGGACAGAAACCCAAATTAGGAAAATAGAACGCAGGGAGATACCTCGTTAATTCTCCATCCAATATTTCTGATAAAATCCTGTGAAAGCCCACTCAAAATTCGCGCTGAAGGCGAGGATATGACAGAAAGAAAACTAATAACCGTGCTAACCGATGTGTGCGAAAGCGTAAAATCTACCAATAATGGATTTATTTGGCTAACTCACGTAGGGCATTGGAGAGCGCCGCAAGTGATTGCCGTGTTTAATACTGAGCAGGAGAAGCAGTGGGCGTTAACTAATGGTTGGGATATAGACTTCATAAACCAAGTGAATATTGCTTTGGCGTCAATTAAGTCAGCACCCGTTGGTATTTATTTTGATAGCGAAGAAGAGTGTAAGAAAGTGAGTGGCGGCAATTGGGATAGGCATTTATCTAATGTTAAAAACCTTCACTGAGTTCAGGTTACGCTGAATATTGTAAATTAAGCTAAAAACGTTTTCAGAAAGGCGAGTTGCAGGGCTTGTTAAACTGGCTAGGTACTGGCCTGACGTAGGATAACGGCGGTAAAGCGCTGTTTGGCACACCTTGTTTGTGTGAAGCGTGAATTTTAAGCAATAAAAAAGCGCCATAATGGCGCTTTTTTCGAACTCGATATCAGGCTTACTTTTTGCCCAATGCACCGAAACGCTTCTTGAAGCGATCAACACGACCACCAGTGTCAACGTTACGTTGCTTACCAGTGTAGAATGGGTGACATGAAGAACATACGTCTAGGTTGATGTCTTTACCAAGCGTAGAGCGAATGTTCATTACGTTACCACATGAGCAAGTTGCTGTGATTTCTTCGTATTTTGGGTGGATATCTTGTTTCATTGGGTTACCTCACATAATAAGGCCGTATCGCTATACAACCCGAAGTCGCACACCATACGTTACTTAATTCAAATGATAAGTCGTTCAAAGAACAGCCTATCGCAAAACAGCGGCGCATAATAAAGGATGGCAGGGCCTTGATCAAGCGGTTTTTGGCCAAATGCTAAACAAGAGAGCTAGACAAGGTAGCCGTATAAAAAGGCAGCCGTATAAAAAGGCCAAACAAAAAACATTCTTTTTATGCTTAACAGAAAAGTATGTTTAAATATTTGTCTTTCAAGGCTGGGCCAGATGCTCTAGTAGCAAAATCATGCGCCAATAGCAAAATGTGTAGCTAGCTGTTAGCAGCGCAAATTGCTGTAACGTATAGGTCTGCAAGAAGCCTCAGTATAATTAGTTTCAACATAAGAAGCTTAGTAAGCGCATTACGCGCTGTAACAATCGTCAAATAAGGTAGAACCTTCGCAATGGCCTTTATCCAAGTTGCCGTGCCAGTGCCACTGCGCCAACTTTTCACGTATACCCACGATAACGCACTAAGTGCGGGTGTAAGAGTAGTTGTGCCTTTCGGTCCGCGCAAACTTGTGGGCGTGGTTGTTGAAACTCTACACAAACCTGAAAGCGACATTGAAAACTCCAACAAGCTAAAAGCCATTGAGTCGGTACTGGACGATAGCCCCATTATAGATGAGGTGCTGCTGAAGATGGCCCAATGGCTGTGGCAGTACTATCATCATGCGCCGGGTGAAGTGCTACACGCCATGCTGCCTGTCTTATTACGCAAAGGCGAGTCAGCAGCGCCAACACCCCAAGACATGTTAATGCTTACCGAAGAAGGTAAGCAAACGACTGCAGACACGTTATCGCGGGCGCCTAAACAACAAGCCTGTTTTACTGCAATGGCTGGTGGTGCCTTATTAGCATCCCAAGCGCGCAAGCAGTATGGCGCACCTGCGGTCAAAGCGCTCGTCGAAAAGTCATTGATAAGCATTGAAGAAGTCGCGCCTGAATTTAAGTCAGGCAGTTGGCTTGCCTCGTTATCGGTGTCTGAAAAGCCAATTCCAGATACTGAGCAGTCGGTTGCCATTGCCGCACTTAATCGTCAGCAGGGCAATTTCGCTGTAAGTTTGCTTGAAGGAGTTACCGGTAGCGGTAAAACGGAAGTGTACCTTCAAGCCATCGAACCCTTACTGTGCGACGGAAAACAAGTGCTTATACTTGTGCCAGAAATTGGGCTGACGCCGCAAACGGTGTCACGCTTTGAAAAGCGCTTTGGTATTGCAGTGGGCGTTTTACACTCTCAGCTTTCTGATAAAGAACGGCTACAGGTGTGGCAGCGAGCAAGAGCTGGTGAACTCGGGATAATCATCGGTACCCGTTCAGCTATTTTCACTCCGCTGCACAACCCCGGCATGCTGATTGTGGATGAAGAGCACGACGAGTCTTTTAAACAACAAGATGGGCTTCGCTATCACGCCCGTGACCTAGCAGCCATGCGGGCTAAGCAGCACAATATTCCTCTTTTATTAGGCAGCGCCACGCCCGCACTCGAAACACTTAATAATGCGCTAAGCGGTCGCTATGCCCATTTGCAGTTAACTAAGCGAGCGGGAGGTGCGAAAAGCACGCATCAGCGTGTGTTGGACGCGCGTGACCAACCCATTCACTACGGTATTTCGCAAGGCTTGCTAACGATAATGCGCCAGCATATCAACGCGGGAAATCAGGTATTGGTGTTTGTGAATCGCAGAGGCTATGCGCCAGCGCTGCTTTGCCATCACTGCGGCGAAACCGTCATGTGTAAGCGTTGTGACCGCCCGTATACGGTGCATAAAGCGCAGAACCGTTTACAGTGTCATCACTGCGGCGGCATGCGCTCAATGCCATCAAACTGCGAAGCGTGCCATCACAATGAATTAGTTACGGCGGGCACAGGGACCGAGCAAGTCGAGCAAGGGCTTGCAAGTTTATTTCCCGGTGTTAAACAGGTACGAATAGACAGCGATACCGTGCGGGGCAAAGATAAACTGCACCAAACACTGGATGCAATAAACCGCCAAGAGTACCAGCTTTTGGTCGGTACCCAAATACTATCAAAAGGTCATCATTTCCCGCATGTAACCTTAGTGGCGGTGCTAGATTGTGATGGCGCACTTTTTAGTGCCGATTTTAGAGCACCAGAAAAGCTCGCTCAGCTTGTAACTCAGCTTGCAGGAAGAGCAGGGCGCGCCAGTAAACCTGGTGAGATGTGGCTGCAAACTCACAATCCCCACCATCCTTTGCTACAAGATTTAGTACATAACGGCTATGGGCATTTCGCCAGACACGCTTTAATGGAGCGAAAAGCGGCAGGGCTTCCCCCTTTTATTAGCCAGTTTGTCATTCGCGCAGAAGCGACCGACAGCAGTTTGGCCTATCGCTTTTTACAAGACAGTAAGCAAGTATTTCTCCAGCAGCATGCAATTGAGCTAAATGGCCCGTTTCCTTGTTTGATTGAAAAGCGGCAAGGCAGGTTTCGGTTTATGCTGGTATGCAGCCATGAAAAGCGTGCGCCGCTTCACAATGCGCTGCGTTTGGCGCTGCCATTTTTACAGGCGTTGCCACAGGCAATGAAGGTAAGGTGGTCGATAGATATTGATCCTACCGATTTCAGTTAGCTTGTTGGGTAGCAATACGTTAAAATTTCTGCAGGATTGAAGTGCAGGAAAGCTGCTGCTTCATAAAGATTTGGTATATGACGTTTTCTTACGCATACAAACAACGATAACAAGTAGGAATATTGCCGACTATGGCTCAACGCGATTATGTCTCTCGTGGACGCTCTCCTCAGAAAAAGAAGCCGGCTGGTAAAGGTAGAAAACCGGCCAGAAGCGCGCAATCAAATGCGCAATCTAACGCCCCGGTTTCTGGAAAACTTCCTATTGTGCGCCTTGTTGGCGTATTCGCATTGGTGATTGGCTTTGGTGCATTTTTGTGGTCAATAAAAGACAATGTAGAAGACGACGTGGATACACAAGCTTCACGACCTGTGGCTCCTACAGAAGAGACGTTACCTGAGCTTCCTGAAGAAGAATGGGAGTACATTAAGACCCTTCCAGGATATGAAGTAGAAGTTGAGGTCAAAGAGCAAGAAAAATCTGACAAACGCTATTTAATGCAGTGCGCCTCGTTTAGAACCCGCGCGCAGGCTGAAGAGATGAAAGCCAAAATTGCATTCCAAGGTTTAGAGGCGCTTATCAGACACAGCACTGGCAGCAACGGCGATTGGTTCCGCGTTATTCTGGGCCCTTACGAGTCTAAGCGTGATGCAGAAAAAGCCAAGCACAGTCTGCGTAAAGTGAACATTGCGACATGCCAAATTTGGTACTGGAATTTGTAGCAGTTTATTTTAGGTAACACTTAATGCGGTGCATACGGCGCTGAAATAGCGCGTAGAGAAAGGATGCGTTTACAAGGAAGTATCAATGAGTATTGCCATCACCGAACAACCAAATTACGCCGCTTATAGCGTAGAAGAGCTTGAGGACGTTCTGGAAAATATTGATAAGCAGGCCTTTCCAGAACGCTATCAGGCAGCAAAAAATGAGCTCGCTGCAAAGCGGGCAACGCTGCCACCTGAGAATGATACGGATAGCGCGCATCAAGATGAGCATTTTACTCGACCTAAGTGGTCTGAGCTTCATCCAATAACACGTATCAGTAACGGCGCTTTTTTAGTACTCATTGGCGCTTTGATTGTATCGGCATTCACCAACTTTATCGTGATTAACGCATGGCTAAATAATTCAACATGGGCCATTGTTTTATTTACTTTTGTTTATTGTGCCTTTTATTACCTGTCTATTTCCATCGATAAACGACAAGCGCAATTTGTGATGAAAGATTGGCGTGGAAAAGTAACAATTTTCACCATGCCGTTTTTGGGGCTTATTTTTACTTGGAATTTTATTGATAGGGCATTGCCCTACACGCTTCACTTGGCGTCCGGAAAACAAGAAACGGAACTGAAATTTGCTTATGAAAAAGGCAGCGGCTCTAAACACTGTCGACACTCACTGTTGTTAAAAGAGAGCGGTACCTTGTCAGATGGGCGATTATGCTTAAATCAAAGTGAGCACAAACGCTTACCAAATAAAGGATGGGTGTATGTTAAGGGCTCCGAAAGTGGTTTTGGTTTTGACATTGAAGGGTATCGATTTCGCTAAATTTCAACCATGAATGCCTGCGTACTAATCACTTCAAATGCAATTAGCCCAAGCAAAATGAGATTAACCAAAACCGTTACCCAATAAACCCTCATAAATGACGATTTACTACGCTTGTGCTCATACCAGTCCGCATAGATCATTACCCACTCAGCGAGAGTTAAAATGTTCGTAATCGCGGCGTGTTACCGCAGGTATAGTGGTTCTACATCAAGGTGAC
>JYMV01025817.1_pt1 | contig 47788 bp, 47 predicted proteins | sample 338911 | NCBI WGS metagenome assembly JYMV01 (sample SAMN03354496, study PRJNA234377) | hydrothermal vent metagenome | biome: Deep sea; feature: Hydrothermal plumes at the Eastern Lau Spreading Center, Western Pacific Ocean; material: Seawater | place: Tonga | collected 2009 | depth 2000 m m | reverse complement strand
GATTTTACTAAACCCACCTGATAACTTCAGATAAACCGTTCCCATTGTTTCAAACATGATTGCTATTGTTAGGTAAATCCAACTCAAAGTCTAGATGTCCTTTTTTAAATGTTGATTACACAATTCTATTGTCAGCAAGGGTTCAACTTAACTGTTAAAAATGAATTCCAGCTGTCAATACTGAAAAGAATAACTTTTTCCTCGTATAAATCCAAGCAGTTTCTTCATTGCTGATCGGGAAAATGACTTGATGCTTTTTTATTTCAATTTTTTACTTGCACGCACTTAGCGTGGGGGAGTACAAAGGCGGCACGGTTTATAATTATTTTTCTTTGCTTCCTCTAATTTTAGAGGCTTTCGGCTGACCAAAAACCGACATCCAGCACGATGATATTTCGCCTTAGCCCGTGTGATGTAGACAATCTGATCAGCATCATTGTTGTTAGAACCTCTGGTTCTTTTGATGTTTGTTTTTGTTGTACTATGCCACCGCCCCTTTCTAATTACTTGTGCACGTTTTTCGTAATACTTGAACAACTCTCTATGTTGAAGTAGAAATTGGGTATTGGTCCGATTGTATCCTTGCCTGATCAGTTCCAGATTTATGAATAAACCATCTGGGGCACGGTACAAATAGGCCAATAGTTGCCCGTCAGTATCAATTCTATTTGTTGTGTCGAATCTCAAGTATACAAATTCACCTAGTAACAGATCTCGCATCAACGGAGCAACTGTTTTCTTTAATAGGTTAGCAGGTAGGTTAGGATAGGTCGTTATCGGTGTGCCTATTCCAAGTAGCTTTACTATTGTCAGTCTCCCTTCATACTGAATCTTAACTGTATTTTCGCCAATGATTTCCAAAACTAAGTAAGCCGTATCACTCGAAAAATCCTCGAGGGGATATGAATGGAGAGTAACACCATCTCTGGCTACGAAACCAGGGAGTACAAACAGAGCCAAAAGAACTAAACTGAAAACAATTCTTTTTGCTTTTAAATTAATGCGCATAACTAATTCCCTCAAGCTAGATTCATTATATCTGAAAGGTCAAGTAATCAATCTAACGAAGAACGAAATATAATACCTTAAAGTATAAATACAAATTGTGATATCATTGCCTTAATTTCGGTTAATTCCTGTCATTGATGGTGGAATCTACTGCTATTTGAACGAATCAAAGGTTGAGTTTTGTTTTATTCACTAAATAAAAAATATCATCTTTGTAACAATCATGGCAATCTTCCGGTATTCGTTTAAAACCGAAAAGGATCAATATGCGCAGGGATTATCGGTTGTGGAGGAGTTAGTAAAAGCCACTCATCAGCTTATGTCACCTCAGTAGCGTTGACCTCGCGGCATTATGCGATATCAATGGAACAGGGCTCAATCAGCGTGCAGATGAATTTGGTATTAGCCATCGCTACACGGATTATGAAGGGATGCTAGACAAGGAATAGCTAGATATCATCAGTATGTGCACGCACGCGCCACTGCATGCCACAATCGCAATTCCGGCCGTCAAGCGTGGTGTTAATGTTTTGTGTGAGAAACAATTATATATCGATTTGGAAAGCGCCGACCATATGTTAGCTATTTGTACGGAGGCTGGAGCAGAGCTAGCAATCAGCCACCAATTCAGATTTACACCAATATTCCGATGTGCCAAGCAATGGATCGATTCGGGAAAAATCGGCAAATTGTGTTCCTTTCGTGAAGTGGGCGTAAGGACGAGAAGCAGGGTTTGAGCTGGTGGAAATGGGCGTTCACTATTTTGATGAGATAGATTTCTTGGTTGGTGAAATTGAGTGGGTGCATGCTCAATTTCATTCATCAAGTACATGAAGTCGGCGTGAGCAACATCATGTCCAGTAGCCAACTCTGCAAAACGGATCATCATGATAATGGAATGTTAGCCGGCGATACCATGATGATCCACCTCGGTGGCAAAAATGGCAACTACGCCATAATAGAACTTTATCTTCGCTCAACCAGACACGGTTGGATGCTGGGTTCCCACATATTGGGAAATGAAGGACAGATTATGATAAAACCGAATCCAGAAACAGGCATAGATGAAATGTGGCATTATCCTTTTGATACCTCATTTGCAGTACATACTCCCAAATGGGAGCTAGTGACGTTCGATAAAAAATTGGTTAATTGATGACCTTGGCCAAGCAGACATTCAATCTGGAGTGTTAAGGACATAGTAGCTGCTATTGGTGGAAATCGCCTATCGGCACTTGGTGGAGCTAAAGCACTGGTGTCCTTAGAATGTGTTAGCGCCGCCTACGAATCCCATTTCTTGGGTTCAAGAGTCTCTCTTTCCATGACGGATCGTCGCCACCCCCTAACAAAGCACTTGCCGTAATAGCTTAAGAAACATTAATTTATGTTAGATCGAACTTGTAACTTGGCCCCAAATATCAGGATATTTCTATTGTCACATACGGAAGTTAACTCATCTGTAACCTCAATCGATGTAAAGAATGATCATAAAATTCAATATAATTTATGGTCACAGTTAAAACTATTAACAAATAGAAAGGCCACATTATGTTTGTTATCAACCTGATTGTTGCTGCTCTTCTGAGTGCAGTTAAAGGTGAAAGCGACCTCGACAAACTAGCTAGTACGTATCAAAACGTGGAACAATGGCAGAAACGAGTAGAAACAGTTCGTCAAGGCATCTTGCGGGGTGCCCAACTCTGGCCCATACCAGAGAAAACGTCGCTTCGACCAAGAATCCATGGCACACGGACTCATGATGGGTACACTGTCGAAAATATTGTCTTTGAAAGTCTCCCTGGCTTTTTCGTTACCGGAAATCTTTACCGGCCACTGAAAGTAACGACACCATCTCCGATCATCCTCTGTCCACACGGGCATTTTGAGGGTGGTCGTTTCCGTGAAGACATGCAGCAAAGATGTGCGACCTTCGCACGCATGGGAGCGGTTGCTTTCTCTTATGACATGGTTGGTTGGGAAGAATCTATCCAACTCAACCATGGTGATCAGCATGTGTTGACCTTGCAACTTTGGAACAGCATTCGTGCGATTGATTTTTTGGTTTCACTTCAGGATATTGATTCCAAACGTATTGCGGTTACTGGAGCTTCTGGCGGTGGAACACAAGCTTTTTTATTGGCTGCGGTGGATGATCGTATAACCATGTCAATACCCGTTGTTATGGTGTCATCCGATTTTTACGGAGGTTGCAATTGTGAAAGTGGATTGCCAATTCATCAGAGTGATGACCACGCAACCAACAACGCCGATATCGCTGCTATGGCTGCTCCTAATCCCCAACTTCTTATTTCATGCGGAGATGACTGGACAAAGAATACGCCAACTCATGAATATCCTTACATTAGGAATGTGTACCAACTTTTCGGTGCTGAGGACAAAGTCGAAAATTTACATCTTCCTGAAGAAGGACACAGTTACGGGTATCAAAAGCGTCTTGGCGCTTACCAATTTTTGGCTAAGTACTTCGATCTCTCTCTGGAATCGGTATCCAACCCTGATGGTTCAGTGAATGAAGCCCCCAATATCATCGAATCACGTGAAGCCATGGCAGCTTTTAATCAAGAATGTCCACGTCCTGAAAACACGCCTCAAGGTGAAGCAGATATTATGGCCGTATTGCAAAGAGCACAGGGGCTCTAGATTCGGGATGATTTTGTGTGGTTCAATACGTGAAACTGAAATAATAACTTAACCCTATATGGTTTATCACAAGTTAAATGAAAGGATTAAGTACACATGCACTTTAGCCAGTTGGACACACCGGCACTAACCCTTGATCTTGATGTTATGGAAAGGAATATCACCAATTTGCAGCAAGCTTGCGATAAACTGGAAATTGGGTTGAGAGTTCATACTAAAACCCATAAAACTCCGGCTGTCGCTCAAATGCAGATGCAGGCTGGTGCTATCGGTATCGTTTGCCAAAAGCTTGGTGAAGCCGAGGTCATGGTTGATGCTGGTATTGAAGATGTGCTGATCCCTTACAATATTGTTGGTCAACCCAAGCTGGAGCGTCTGACGCAATTGATTCTGCGCAATACGGCAGCTATTACCGTGGCTGCTGATTCCATTACTACGGTCGACGGGTTATCTCAAAAAGCAGTTCAGGATGAATGCTCAGTTCGTGTCATCGTTGAAATGGATACGGGGGGTGGACGTTGTGGTGTCCAGTCACCAACAGCAACAGTTGAACTAGCTCAACATATTGATCGAGTACCTAATCTGAAATTTATGGGGGTCATGACCTATGCATCCGGAGAGCGAGTTCCACCTTTTTTCGATCAAGTTCGTGATTTGATAAAAAAAGCGGGTTTACCCTTACATATTATCAGTGCTGGCGGAACTGGCAGTCAAGAATTCTGCCAATCTATCGGCTGTACTGAGACACGTATCGGTTCCTATATCTACGAGGGGATGACACGAGTAGGTAGACGCGAAGACCTTCATCCAGACCGCTGTCCGTTACGCGTGGTGACAACTGTAGTGAGTAATGCTCGACCAGGCCAGGTCATTGTTGATGCTGGTCAGAAGGCTTTTACCAGCTACCCGCCCAGACCCTACGGCTACTGCATAGAATATCCAGAAATTTTCATTCAGGGGATGTCAGTCGAACATGGACATGTTGACATTAACCAATCATCGCATAATTTTGAGGTAGGAGAAATTCTTTCTTTTATTCCTCTGCATGGGGGTATGACAACCAACCTTCATAACCAGATTTATCCCGTGCGTAACGGTGAAGTGATAGATACTTGGGAAGTTGCCGGCCGTGGCAAGGCTCAATAACCTTGGTTTGATGGCCAGACTCAAGCTTTCTTTCTTCGACGACGACCGAATTGAAACAAGATTCTATCTATCTGTAAGTGGGTTGCGTATCCAATTAATCCCGCGGTATAAAAGGAAGTATCATTTTTAGCTGACTCAGGTTTTCTATTATAAGTAAGTCCGTCAACTTAAAAGTATTATTTTGAAGATAATATGGTGCTATGGTTAAAATAGCTGGGAGCAAGAGCATGGTGATTCTCGAATGTGTCCAACCGCGGTGTTTTCCTAGCATGGGTAGCATGGCAAAGAATCCCAAGAAGGCTGAATAGACATACATTTTCAGGAAAATTAGAACGATATTTACAACTGCGAATAGTCTGTAAAAGATAACCTGACTTGTACTTTTGATATCAACATCTGGCCAGATCGAAGCTAGAATTGCAATAGCAAAACAAATAGCAATTTCTGTTAATTTAACTGGGACAATAGGATTCCAATCCAGAGGCTTTTCAAGAATAAATTTCCCTGACTGTGTCACTGCCATTGATACGCCAAAAAAGACCGTGTATGAAACAATACCGCCAATGTAATGATCACGAAACATTCCCACAATTGTCACCTAGCTTCCATTAGAGATTGTAAAATGGGATTATGCAAAATTGCCTGCAAATATACCAGCAACAGAGTTGGCAATTGCATGACTAGATATACTACCTGATTTGCAAGTTAGATATCACGTAATTAAACTTGATTATTCAAAGTTCCATACGCTTGGACAACATTAAAAACTTCGTCTGGAGTTAAGGACGAAGCATAAAGTTTTTGGCTGCCAACTGTAACAGCCGGTGAATCAATGATTGTAAAGTGATGACCACGTCCATCATACTATGGCGAAGCCACATTATATCCGTGTCGGCCGTTTCCTGTGCCAACCCGTTCTCGACCAGGTAATAAGGATTCTCCCGATTGCAATTCTTTGGTTTGTTCCTCACTCTCAAGCATTTTTCCCAATCCTTGAAGATGGAAGCCCATTCGAGGGTTGGTACTGATTATATACCTTCGCAACAACTGGTTACCATGTTGCTGCTTGGTATCAAAAGCAACTATCATAAACGAAAACCCTTTGCCTAAGGAACTGCGCACAGTATCACCCCGGGCAAGTTCTTTAAATAGAGCACTTCTGGGGTGGTTCAAAAAGAGGCCATCAGCTATTCCCCACTTGGTATCTGTCTTACTCGGTGAATTCTGAGGCTTTTTCTCAATCTTAACAGGTGGGTTATGAAACGGCAGATACAATTGAAATAGATTTCCTGACGAAACATCTGACAGATAATCGTCATAGGCTTTTGATAAGTTGGATTCTACCGGCGCCGTTATCAGTCTCATAGACGCATCAGCCAAGGATTCGCCTTTCAAAAGCGTATCTAGAGTTTGTTCCAGTAGGTGGATTCCTAAGTCAACACGGTCTACGTCAGTCTCCAGACGAGGTATTTCAGTACCTAACCGCTGCCGAAAGATAATTGGCCAACATGTTTCAAGTTGATTGGTTTGCACCAGTCCCTGATCATTTTCACTTACGATCTGTACGATTTGCTCGACTACAGTACCGATGTTTGCTGTTAGCATCCCATTGATTGTTTTTTGAATCAGCCAGATGGCACAGATTGCATCCAGATCGGGCGTGGTGTGAGATACTAAAATAATTTCTTTATTAACAGAAATATAAGGTTGCACCAACCGGTCAAATTGGTGCAAGACCAGTTCGGAGGCACTGTGTGCCTCTGTGTCTCCTCCGTGATGATCCAGAACACGAGAATTTGCCCGGTTACCGACATCTAACCAAACCTCATTCTCCGTCAGAATTTCTGGAGCGACTGTACCCGATGGTACAAACCGAAAACTAAATTCCGTCTCCCGCCCCATTACTCTACGTCCTTCCTTATGAATTACTTTCGTCAGGAATCATTGACTATAATTCTCCCAACCAATCCGCTGAAGTGAGGTTGGTACACTTAGCTAACGCACCTGACACAGCAGAAGTCGTTGGTGGTGGCATTCCTTGATCTATTTTGACCTGTTCCAGAAACATCGGACCAAATTGATTAATCCTCTCTACGTCTGGCAACATACTGAGAGATTCCAACATTCCTGCCGCAGCAAAGCAACAGTCGAAAGAGCCCTGTGCATGATCATATGACTGTTGATATTGTTCGACCGCCTCATCATATTTCTCTTCAGTTTTAGCACACATGCCTAAAAAACTGGAGCTTTTACAAATTCCAATTGTGCTGCCGATACGCTTAGCATACTCTAGGCTCATTTCGAAATGGTGTCGAGCTTTTTCTGGGTCTGGCGGTTGGCCAAAGATAGAAATTCTACCCAGTCCATTATGCGAGATAGCTAAACCGTTAGTATCGCGCAGTTCAGGTCGGTCCTTGATGTCGATACTGTGCTGGTAAAGTCGACTGGCTTCCGCAGGATCTTCCCGTTCCAATTGAAGAGCAAATGAGTTTGCCACTCTGGCTAACAGTGCTTGAACGGGAAGATTTTCGGATTCAAAACCAGACAGCAAATCAAAAGCTTGACTAAGAGAATTTTTTCGTTTCTCTGACTCAGTCATTGGCAAGCTAAGGCCGATAAAGTGTAGGCCTTCAGCTTTATCGATTGGTGTAGCCTCTGAGTGATTAGCTAGCAGTTCACCTATCCGAACGGATTCAGAAAAAGTTGTTGATCAAGAAAAAGCCAAGATCATGGAACCAGTTTTGCTAGAGATGATTCAGCAAAAAATGGCAGATGGTGTGATTGATGAGATTGAGTACATGGTCCTGAAAGATATAGCTTTTACTTCATCGATTTCGGAAGATCGGCTAAAGCAGCTGATCGAAACAGCAAAACAGGCACAAGGCATTGAGGGCAATGTTGTCGTCCAAAGTAAAGATGAAAAGATTATACCTAGTCTGAATCTTTGGTGGTTATACCACTTTGGTTGGTTAGATCAAAGTAAAGTAGAACGCAGTGAAGACCCTTTAAACAAAACTAATGCCCATGTTGCTCTTTGGAAGCAAGTAACGTTGTATCTTGAATACTTGGTAGGACAACATCTCAATAATGATCTTGTTCAGTGGAAAATAAAAGTTAACCAATACCAGATTGGTGCTTTAAGCTATACTTATTAGGCGCAAATTTATCCTGAAGTTAGCCCTCTTGACACCTATTTCTCTGTGGGCTTCGCCATAAGCAAAAAGTATCGATGGACAAATGCCAGAAAAGAGTCAGGTCCCTTATTAAGAGAAAGATTGAAAAACCCTGCTATGGTGTTGTGGACATCTGGAGACAGGAAGGTAGGAGGAGATATTGATCAGGATAGGACCTTATGGCAAAAATACGAGACGGCGAGTCATAATCTTCTCCTGCGAGAGAGAGATAAGCTGGTGGAGTTTAACGCTAATGTTTCAGGTTTTTTAAATAATAAACTGACATTGATTCCTGCCGAAGAATATCTTGATAAGTATATTTCAAATGACGAATATTGTTTTGTAACAACTTTACTCTCCTGTCTTTAATATCGAGGATTTCTTTGAAGACGGTCACGCTTCCGATCGATCTACTCTACAGATCGAAAAACAAGTAATTTCCTTGATGACCCTATTTTCCAATTCTGTACTGAGTGCGGTGGATTATACTATCGAAAACGGTATTAACCGTGAAACAGTCAAGAGTTTGAGGGACCAAGCTAAGCGGGTGGAGAAACAGATCGACGATGAAATCAGGGAGCGAATTGAAATTGATGAAGACTTCGATGCAATTGCTTATATGCGACAACGAGCAGAGGAACTTGGGCTGAGCCAATGGCGTTTAGATAACCTGATTGGCAAATCCAGTTGGCGAGGATACCGAGAGAAAGACAAATCATAATTGATAATCAAAGAATCAGCCCTTTCTAATCCTGTTACTGATGGTTCGATAGTATCAGCATTTGAAGAGTCTCTAACCTCTGTCTCAGTTGCAGCTATTTATGACCCCAGCGACTGAAACTGAATTCCTGGATTTCGAGGAATATCATCCAATTTTAGATTGGCTTGGGAGTAATGTTCCCTGGCAACGTCATAAGGAACCAAACAGTAATAGTTGCTATAAACAGTAATAGTTGCTATTAAGTGCGGTTTTAAGTGATGATGTTATGGATCTATGTCCTCCGCCGAATAGGTCTGTCGTTTATCAGGATTTGGTCGAGTCAGTTTCAAGTCGAAAGAGACGGCCAACCAGCCAACTCAGCACACGCAACTAGAAGATAGCAAAAAAAGTATTTAGTTTAGATAATTAAAAAAGGATCTGCAGATATTCTTCAGCCGCTCGTAATTGAAGAACCAGATAATGGACTTGATTATTAACTCTAAACTCAGCAATTAATTAAGGTGCAAATATGGAAGAACTTTTTGGGCAGTGGCTACAACGTACGATAGGTGTTGGGTTGCCGTCCGATTTAACTGCTCGAATCATCGGTGTTATACTGATTGCCATCCTCTATCCTATTCTTTATCCTATTAGTAGGCGTTTCATCTTTACCTTGCTGGACCATATCCTTGATTGGATTGTCAAAGATGACCTTGAACTCTACGAACGGAAAGTGGCAAAACGTCTGTCCCTTTTCTTGTCTGTTTGTGTACTCTACGCAACTCTACCATTCATCTTGAATGGCTTCAATACGGCGACTCAAATCACCAAAGATATCACTTTGATTGCTCTAACAGTGATCGGTATTTTGGTCGTTAATTCTTTACTGGATATGTTCCTAAAGGTTTACAGCTTTTCAGACTCTTCTGATGACATTCCACTTACCGGTACTGTTCAGGTAGCCAAAATCCTCATTTATTTTGTCAGTACCGTCTTTATTATCTCAATCATCCTGAATAAAACCCCACTTTATCTACTGAGTGGACTGGGCGCTTTGGGTGCCGTACTTCTGTTAGTCTTCAAAGACGCTATTCTCGGCTTCGTTGCCGGTATTCAACTTATCGCCAACCAGATGGTGGCCAAAGGAGACTGGATCGAAATGCCAAAGTACGGTGCTGACGGTGATGTCACTGAAATTGCCTTAACTACCGTCAAAGTGCAGAATTGGGATAAAACCATCACCACCATTCCAACTTACGCCCTGATTGGAGAATCGTTCAAAAACTGGCGTGGGATGAAAGAGGCCGGCGGACGTCGAATTAAGCGGATTATCAATATAGATCTGTCAACCATAAAATTCTGTGATGAAGAAATGCTGAACCGGTTCTCAAAGATTAAACATATTGCAGAATATATTCAATTCAAAAAGGAAGAATTAGCTGCTTACAATACCGAACATGAAATCGATAATACCAATCTGGCTAACGGTAGGCGAATGACCAATGTGGGTACTTTTCGCGCCTATACCGTGGCCTATTTGAAAAACCACCCCATGGTAAGTCAAGATATGACGTTTCTAGTACGTCATCTGGCTCCGACTGAGCATGGACTACCAATCGAAGTTTACGTTTTTTGCACAGATACGGTCTGGGCTAATTATGAAGGGATTCAAGCTGATATCTTCGATCACTTGCTAGCGGTTGTGCCAGAGTTTGATTTGAAAGTCTTTCAAAGTCCATCAGGCACCGATTTTCATCAGTTAATAAATGAACATTAGCCTCGTATCATACTAAAGAGAACTAGCGTGGCAAAGAAAAAATCGGAAGATACCGCCGGAGCGGCTTTGTTCGGGGGCGCCTTGATAATCGGTCTTATTCTGATTGCATTGTCGGACCAGTCATGGGGGCCATGCGAATGGTTCGTGGGTACAGGAGAGGGATCTTCGCAATCATATTCTCAACAGTGATTCTCAATCTGCTTATCTGGGGTTAGGAGCTTTAGTTTTATCCTTTGTGGCCTCAATTCTGGCGGAAGAGAGTGAGAATTCCATCTCAGTGTTTTTAGGAGCTCCTCTGGTTAGCCTAACCGGACTTGGATTTCTGATTGGGGTTTTGCAAAGACCTGGCCTTCTTTCACCGGTTTCATCTTGGCCGCTCGCGTGCCTGAAAGCACCTTGGAAGTGACCGACTTTGAGACGTCGGTAGTTTGGCTAAGAAGTTCCGAGTCTTCACCCACACCAACTTCTTCTCGAAAACGCTTGAACATAGAATTGATTTTGGTTTCCAACTGACGGGCGATTGAAACACGTGCATCTTCTTTGGCTGAATTGATTGCCATCTGCATATCTTTCGAGGTCGCAGTGGCAATGGCATACATATAATTGGGATCTTCAGGCGGAGTTAAAAACCAATCTGGAGCGACTATACCGTTGTCTGGTTGAGGAGGATTACCACCACCACAACTGGATATAAAAACCAAAACGATAAATAAGGCTGAGAAGGAAACATTTAGTATCCGCATTGAATTACCTCCTGCGATTTTTTCAGTTCACTGATTAGTTAACTAGATTAGTGATTTAGTGATGTTTTAATTACATCAAAACAGATTACATCCTTTCTCAACATAACAATATGTTATACATCAATTATGTTATATGCAATTGAATACTAGCACAACGAAATTTTCAGTTTGAGAATCCCTAAAAACGTTTCCTATTATATTTATTATTGTTAAAAGTTTTCACAAATCACAAATTTTTTATGTTCTTTCATAGTAACCCAAATTAATATAAATCGAGACCAAACTACACCCTGAAAACTGCAATATGGAAGGTTGTAGACGCAAAGATAGCAGCTTAATCTTATTGTCTTTAATTGGCTCTGGAAATGCAACAAAAATTCAAATTGTAGAAAGTCTCCGATCTTTGCCAACATGTCATGATAACAACAGCCGGATAATTTTATAAATGTAACACCAAATAATATGATAAAATGATTTAATGTCGGTATGTTGGGCGTTAACTGACTTACCCCTGAAAAATCTATGTTGTGGGATAAAAGGTTGAAGATACGGGCAGGTTTAATCTTTGGTATTATGCTTCTTTTTGTAGGTTGTGATGATCAGCCTACAGAGATAATCATGCCGGATAATATAAACATCTCTGTCACAAGTAACAGGGTCGTTCCTGTACCCAGCTATGTTGATCCAATACTGGTATCAATTTTTTCAAGATACACCAAAATAATCGCTCCTAATGGTAAACCGATTCATATTTTTGCTCAGTCAGAAGTTAGTGATCAACAAATCATTCGCGCCCGCGATATTCTGGAATTCTATCTGACAGATGTTCCAGACTCAACCTATGGCAGAAACAAATCTGTTGTTGCTAACGCGATGGCGAATCGTAGTGCTTCCCTACTGTTTTTCAATAATGAATCTAGTAGGAAACATGCCTTTGAAGAGTTCTCTTTAGCAGATTTGAATCTTGCCAGTCAGAATCTGCATGCCACCCAGTTCTTTGTTGAGGGATCGATAGATTATGCTAATAATCCCCCTGACCGACAAGATACCAGTTTCAAAGATATTCTGCACTTAGTTCAAAAATATGGGATTATCCCCTCCTTACCTGACTATCAATCTGAGATTCAAACTTCGGCTAACAGCGCACGGTCAACTGGTATCTGGACTTGGACTGCAACAGACAGTAATAGCACAGCTCAGGGATATTACGCCACCGTGGCAGGTGTTTATTATGGACTATGGGCAGATGATCGAGATGGAACCGTCGAGTCCTGGTGGGGCAAATACCAACATAATACTCGCTTAGCGCTACAATCAGGCGATCCAGCTGGTTATAATTTAATAACAAGATTTTTCTCGGAACATTTAACTTACACCGCCAAAATCCATCCTAGGTTCAGTGGTATATTTTACTTATCCTTGAAACCTCAACTTCAGTATACTTATAAGTCACAATACTTGATCCATGCTGCCCTGACAGGAACGGACAATTCTCATTTGGTGGGAAACGGTTTGGCTAACACACTACAGGGAAATAGTGGGAATAACAGGTTGGATGGTGGTAAAGGAATAGATACGGCTGTTTTTAAGGGAAACTACGCTGATTACACTATTTTTGATTTACGGAAAATTGAAGGGAAATACGTTATCATGGATAAGGTATCTGGACGCGATGGTACGGATACACTGGTAGATATAGAATTCATAAAATTCAGTGACCAGACCACCGAGTTGCCGGCAGATTAAATCTATTCGAATCTCTGAACCAGAATAGTATTTCCCTTTTCCTCTCGTGTGCAATTTGAATTAAAGGATTGGAAACTAAGATCCGCTTTACATCAAAGAGCCCTATGATGTAAACTTGGAGTAACCGTTTGATCTCCCATGCAATTTTCAGTAGAATGTGGTGGAGAGGTCTTCAGTTTCAATATGTATTAGGATAGCTTTGATGTCAGAAAACAATCCCGACGACCAAAATTATAAAGGCTTATTGCAGCAACATTGCCAACTAAGAGGTATTGATCCTCCAACCTATGAAGCTACGCAGTGTGGCTCTTCTCACCAACCAGGCTGGCTGATAACAGTAGAATACGGAGATAAGAGCTACACAACGCCAGAACCTGTTATCGGCTCAAAAAAAATTGCCGAGCAAACAGCCGCAAAGCAAATCATGGAAGAGGTTGCCATTACTCAGGAAGCATTTCTATCTGGACAACCGATCGAGGAAATTAAATCGGAGGCGATTTTAGAAACATTGGAGACTGGAGAGGTATTGACTGTTTCCTCCGAGCTTGTAGCAACAGCAATGGGTATGGCGAACCATCGACTGTCAGAAACCAGACAAGGTGACCGCTATCGCGAATCGTCCGATTCAAAACGGACAAACCGAGTATTTTCACAAAACCTTGCTAACTTGACAATGGTCATTGTCAAGGAACTGGTAAACGCGGCTGAAGAAGCAAATATTGAATTTGGGTACGAAAAGAGGAGTCGAAAGGAAAGCTAATCCATAAATCGGAACCGGATAATATGAAAAATTGCGGCAACGCCGTCTCTCCAGCTAATCTTTTTGCCTTCATCAAATGGTCGCCCCCTGTAGTTAATTGGAATTTCAACGAGGTGGCATTTTCTTTTTGCTAGTTTTGCTGTAATCTCCGGTTCAATTCCAAATCGATCAGATGTAAGATGAATCTCTTTCAGAATTGAAGTCTTAATCACTTTGTAGCATGTTTCCATATCACTAATCCACAAGCCGGTAAGTAAATTGGAAAGAAATGTCAAAAATCTGTTAGCGATGTAGCTTATACGCAGCCCCTTTTGCATGCCATCGGTGAATCGGGACCCATAAACAACGTCGGCTTGATTATCGATGATCGGCTGGATAAGCTTCGGATAGTCCTGAGGGTCATACTCTAGGTCAGCATCTTGAATGATTGTCAAATCTCCTGTAGCAGCTTGGAAACCTGTTCGCAAAGCGGCGCCTTTCCCACAATTTACTGGATGGTAGAGCACTTGAACTAATGGATCGTCCACATCCTCAATCCCCTTGAGAATATCGCGTGTTCCGTCAGTTGAAAAATCGTCGACTAGAATGATTTCCTTCTCCAACTTAAGTTCGACTGCTCGTATTTGGCTCAGTATTTCATTTAGTGTTTTCACTTCGTTATAAATGGGGATAACAATCGATAGCTTTTGCACTACAGGCTTCCATGTTTTGACTTAATCAATGCGACCTCAGCTTAGCATATCACGTATACAAATTCAAATCAATTTGAAATAAGTGTATAATGCATAGATTTGGTATTCAGACAAAGATTACTTTACCCTTTGTGTTACTTTTTACGGTCATCATTTTTGTAATCCCAATCGTAACAATATCGCTATTCGATCGAAAATATGATGAGCAATTTAGCTTGGAAACACGGGAATGGTTGGAAGCCATTGTGCGAACCAATTACATATACGAACCGGAGAAGGTAAAAAGGGCATACCGCGCCGAAGTTGTTGTTTTCGGTCAAGACGGCACTATTAACAGTTCGACGATTACAGATCAAACTAATCAGGCTCTTCCCCACCTAGCTACTAATCTAAAGTTTCACCAGATTCAGAAACGACTTAAAGACGAATCTGGTGATGAATTTATTTTAAAAAATGTCACTGTTGCTGACAAACCCTACAAGGTTATTTACTATCTACAACCCTATGGTCGGCTTTACTGTTTGATGCGTCCAATTGATAAAATAGCTGAGGCCAAGCGGCAGGCGATTTCATTGATGATTGGTGTTGCTGGCAGTGGGGCTCTTCTGGTCATCTTTATCAGCTACCTGATTGGGAAAAACTTGAGTAGCCCAATTAGTAACTTGGTTGCTTTTACTAATCGTGTTGCAGGTGGAAATTTGGACATTCAATGTGAAGTTACTACTCAGGACGAAATTGGAAACCTGACAGCCGCTTTTAACCAAATGACCGTAGATCTCCGGAATTCGCGAGATGAATTAATCCAAGTTGAACGACTTGCCACAGCCGGTAAAATGGCAGCATCGTTCGCTCATGAAATTCGGAATCCTTTATCATCTATGCGTATGTTGACACAAATGTTGCGAAAACCAAGTCTAACAGAAGCAAAGCGCCATCAATCTCAGCAATACATTCTTGAGGAAATAGAACGAATTGATCTTATCGTTAAAGGACTAATGGATTTTTCTAAACCGGAAGAACTTAAACTAGAAAAATACGACCTCCAACGTGTTCTTCGGGAAATTGCTAGTCTGATGGAAGCCAATTTACAGCATCATAAGATTTCATTGATCGAGAGTTACGATTCGGCAGTCGGACCAGTTTTGTTTGACTATGACAAGATTAAACAGGTGATTATAAACTTGTTACTCAACGCCATGGCGGCTCAACCAAGTGACGGAGAAATTGAGATTTCTACGGAGAAAAATGGGGATCAGGTTTGCATGTGCGTCTCCGACAATGGTACGGGAATCCCTCCCTCGGATTTAGAGCGTGTGTTTGAACCGTTCTTTACTACCAAACTTGAAGGAACTGGTCTTGGTTTAGCAAACTCTAAACGGATTATTGATCAACATGGCGGAGAGATGCGAATTGAGAGTATACTTGGACAAGGCACCAAGGTAACAATCGAAATTCCAATTAAGGCCAACGCCTCACAAGCATGAAATAGGAAAAGCAGTTGATCGAAGTTGAAAATCTGACCAAAAATTACGGCCCATTTACTGCACTAAAAGGGATTAGCTTCCACATTGGAAGAGGTGAGATAATTGGGTTTCTCGGTCCAAACGGAGCCGGCAAAACCACTACCATGCGAATTCTAACCTGCTTTATGCCACCAAGTAGCGGCCAGGCTATTGTCGCGGGCCATGACGTTTTTTTCGATTCGTTGGCAGTTCGGAAAAGAGTCGGTTATCTGCCTGAAAACGTCCCACTATATCCCGAAATGACTGTACATGGTTACTTAAAATACGTGGCAAAGATCAAAGGGACTCCACAAAAAGAGCTGAAAATCCGTATCGATTATGTGGTGAACGCGTGTGGTTTAGAAGATCGGCGGCATCAAATTATCGGACAACTCTCTAAGGGATTCCGCCAAAGAGTTGGATTGGCCCAATCACTGATTCACGATCCGGACGTTATCATTCTTGATGAACCGACATCAGGACTGGATCCGCGACAAGTTATTGAGATCCGCGAACTGATTAAGGAACTTGGCAAAGATCGGACAATCATTCTCAGCACACACATTTTGGCCGAGGTAAGCCTAACGTGTGAGAGAGTTATCATTATCAACGAAGGTGAAATTGCTGGTGATATCCGATTATCGAATGGGGGAGTAAGCTCAATTGAGCGAGATAGCAGCACGCAAACCAGCTTTAATAACGCTAACGTGCTGGATTTGGAAATACAGGGCAACGCGATGGAAATAGAATCAACGTTAGCGGAAATCCCAAGAGTAGATGTAATTGACATTCGGGATTCAATCTACCGGGTAAGCTACCCAGCCGATACCGATTCGAGATCTGAGATTTCATCCACCATTATTGCCAAAGGCTGGCAACTTTTAGAGATGCGTACCGTAGAAACGACCATCGAAGAAGTGTTTTTACGCTTAACGACGTGACATAATCAACCGTCAGCTTGAACCAGTTTCAGCATGATTGCCTGCATGCTAGGCATTCGGTTCGCTGCTTGGTCAAAGACAATTGATCTTGGGTCCCTAATCATTTCTGTTGAGATCTCGTAACCATGGTGCGCTGGCAAGCAATGCATTACCAAGACATCTTGATCTTTCAGCAAATCCTTGTTAATTTGGTAAGGTATAAATTGAGCAATACGCCGTTTTTTTTCCTCCTCATATGAGGGATCAAGAAAATACTCCATATCGATCCACGTATCGGTGTAAATGGCGTCACTGTTTTGCACGGCGTCCTGTAACTGATCAGAAATTGCACAAGTTCCTGCTTGTATTGCTTGCGATAGCAAATCGGGGTCTTCCGCTGCCTGGTTTAATTCTGGAGTAACGACGGTAACTTGCATTCCCGTTTTCATCCCAGCCGAAATCAGTGAATTACAGATGTTATTGTGTACACCGACATACGTTAGCCTAACCCCTTCAAACCGACCGAATTGCTCCTTTATTGTCATCAAGTCTCCAATTGCTTGTGTTGGATGGTAACGATCGCAACAACCATTAATTACTGGTACGGTAGCACCTTCCATTGCTTCGATCAACTCGTTGTGCAACAAAAATCTAACCAGAATTAAGTCTGTATAAGACGACAAGACCTGCATTTCATCCCGCAAATCAGCCAGCGCAAAGTTGGTCGATCTCCAATCAAGATAGGCCGAGTTGCCACCAAGACGCATCATACCGATTTCCCCAGCACAACGTGTACGCGTCGATGTTTTTTGAAAAAGGAGAGTCAAAGTATGGTAATTCATGGAATTCGTATAGTTTTCTGGTGCACTCTTAATTGCCATTGCACTATCAACGGTTTCTATGATATCGGACGTTGACCAGTCTTCGAGCTTGATCAAATCCATTAGAACCTGCCTTTTAAACTATACAGAATTAACTTTTGGAAGCTTAAAGAAGCGCAAATTGTACTTTGACAATGGCTTACTGTCAAGAAAAAACGAGGGTTAGGTTACCCTTGAACACTATATTCAATAAAATAGCCAATATTTCTTTCCATTTGCCTTCACCTAGATGGTACCTAGCCGATCTGTTCATAGGATCTTGCAATGGCGCGATTCATATATTGCTTTAAAACCATATCGGCTGGCTAACTATACAAGTTCTGTTTCCCCAACTAAAAATATGGTGGCTTTGAGTTTAACCCTGTCTAGAAATTCAGCACTGCTAGATATTTGGCTTCCATCCACAAATGCTCCCTAGTTGTCGCGATAAGTGATTCGATTTCCACACCAATGTCTCCAGTAAATGATATCTCGATGTTCCTCCGACGGATCATTATATCAGGAAATTACTATTCGCGTTCTTTTCTAATAAGTCAAACTGATTGTTGTCACAAGGTACGCATAATTCCAACTAAACTTTTACCATGATTGTTATCTGGCTGGCTCAATAACAGAGGATTCAGCTTTCCAATACCTCTATTTTCAGAAAAGGACCGATAATTTAAAAAACTTAGGTACTTTTCGACCACCGTCAATTAGAGCTTTTTCTCCATTGGGAAAACGGGTAAAGGTTGCGTCACCACGCCCAAAAAAGTAACCTCCAATAAGTTGGATCTATAACAAACGGCAAAATCCCATACTAGAATCGTGAATATTGTCAAGCCGATAGAATCTATCCTTACTGCCTATAGTCGATACTGCCTATAGTCGATCGATCCCCTTCTGAGTTTGCCAGCATTAAAATAAGGATAATATAGACCAAGGTTGAGCCGATGCTCAGAGTGGATACTGGTATAATTACTTCCAGCAGTTTCCCAAAAAAATTAAGAGTTTCCAGGAAAATCCAGATAACGAAGACTTATAACTAGGCAAACTATTAGGGTGGCAAAAACGTTAACAATTAATAAAATTGGGGTGATCATTCATAAGAATCGGCATGATCGCAATTTGCGCTGCGAACGAAACAGCAAGTGATAGCAGTATCCATCCGATTAAGCTTTTTCGGATAGAATCCGCCTCGGCCTGAGAGAACTCATATAAACCAACATTTTTTTCAGCTTGGGGTTAAAATAGATAATGGAGCAAGTAGCTACGAAAGATAGCTGGAATCCAAGGTCCCAGAGTTGCGCTGATTTCGCTAGAAGTATTATCAGGGCAGCAACTACCAGTATATTTTTATCAGATCGGTGCCACAATCGGTAATCTTGGCCATTAAGAATTAGGGCAGCCATCAATTTTGTTCGAATTACAGAAGGACGAAATCCTACTAAACACATATATCTGATCAGGATTGCATGTCTGTAGTATAGGCTGGATACAACCGCCAACTGTAAGAGTATAAGGAAACAGGCAAATCTGATGAGACCAACGTGCAAGCCAGAAACGGCAACATGTAAAATACCGCTGTTATCAAAGTACATCAAAAAATGATTCGGGAGTGTACTTCTTTGAGCAAGTAACATGGCTATCAGCACAGCACTATTAAATCTGGCATTCCGCTGTAAGCTTGATCTATGACAGTTTCCGTTTGTTGACGTAATTGCTCAGTCCAACGTGAAAAGATAAGTTTAGACTGTGGTGTTAAACGGATTTCGATATCCTCCTGTGGATGTAAAATCCCAAATATATTACGTCGCACAAGAAAGGATTGATAGTTAAACCCATCTGTATTTCTTTGCTCGTCCGGTGTGCGTAATCCAAAAAGCATATTAATTTGGTTTCTTTAGCGCAATGAAATGTAGTCACGAAACTGAATAAAAATTTTTGCTTCTACCTATTGTCCGGATTGGAGCAGAATCGGAGTACCCCAACTGTACTGTGCTGTTTTATTCGAGTTGATATAACATCCGTACGGAAAAATGTGCCAATCAATTGTAAAAATTGGCTGGAAGCGATGATACCAAGTTCATTCTGAGTATCAACATACAGCTGAAGGAAATGGCGAGGTCTGACATTCTGTAGTTAGCCTGAAATCCTGCTGCCAATCAATGTGACTACGACGGCCAGCCGAATTAATCCGACAGGAATTAGCAGAATTTCAGCCATAAAAATTCCGATCATTCTACGGAACCAGCGTCAAAAGTGCTTGACGTGGTATAATTTTTCTTTGATTATAGATTTTCTCCAAACTTAACATATTAACAGTTTTATAAATGTTGACATAATTTCCCAGGATGCCGTTACAGAAAAACATTCTGAAAGCTCTGACAATATCAATTGGCACTCACCTGATCATTATTCTACTGTTAGTCCAATTGATACAGACACAAAAATCGTTCACGATCAGTGAGCAATCCAAAATTCTGGTTAGTCTCCAGTATCTCCCCAGAGAACTGCGAATCACCCCTAGGAAACGTGTGAGAGTCCGTCCCCCTATTTTACCTGATCTACGAAGAAGCATTGCGGCAGAAACACGATTTTCAACCGAGAGAGAAGATACTATTGAACAACCCAAAATTTCGCCAATTATGGTAAAGTCGGTCAAAATCAATCAATTCCTTGCTGACTTGAATGCTAGTGATGTTTCGATAACTGACGGTTTAGACTCTATCATAAAACTCAATAGGGGTTTTCCACCTAAATCAGGTTATAGTAGATCAACTGATGATTTAATCAAAGATCAACAGCCTTTTTTTCGAAGTAAAAATACATTCGTTACAAAAAAATTACTACCGGGAGTAAAAAGTATCAATCTGTTTTCAACAAACACTTCGCTTGTCAAAATTGCGCGCAATATTGTTTCACACTCAAAAAACATTGTCGATATCGTTTTTCTAATCGATGGTAGCCGAAGTATGCGGAACGATATCGAATCGGTGAGGAATCATCTCCAAAGTATGATAGATGTACTTAACCTAGAAAACATGGATTTTACAATTGGTGTGGTTATCTTTCGTCATCATCGTGGTTATGGTCTACTAGGCTGGGATTTCGAGGTAACCCAACAAACCAAATCGATAGGTCAAATAACAAAAGTTTTCGACAAAGTTAGGTGTATCGGTGGGGAGAAAGCGATAGACTCAATATACCGGGCAACAGAGGAAGTAAAATTCAGGGAGGATGCGGAGAGGCGTTTTATCCTAGTTACTGATGAGTATCTGGCAGGGAATTATAGACCGGCAAAGGTACTGGAAAAACTTAAGTCCAAACAAATTAGCCTCAGCATCATCGGTCGAAGAGAACAGGCACAAAAGTTCCTAGCGCATCAAACTTCTGGCATTTGGTTGCCAATTGACAGCCTGAAATTTTAGTATGCTTAAACAAACCTCGAACTTCTAAAGATTAAGGGAAATTACCTAACCATCCCCCTGTGCAAACTTTACATCAGGACCACGTGACTCAACTTTGATTAACGGGTCCTCGTTCTGGGCTTCCACAGATATGACCGAATGTACCTCCGCGTTTCCCATTCGTGGAGCGAGCTTTCCTTTTTTAAATACAAATTTCAGAAATTCTGCCGCTGGAATTTCCTTACCAGTGACGTCGCATGGAATTGCTTCACCAGCTCTTACTTTCTCTAATAATTCTTTTGCTTTCAATTTTTATCTTCCAAAAAATAGCGTTCGTTCTGTTTAGCGATCTGGTATTCCTCGTACGCCTGCTGAGCTGTGTCTATCTCAGAAACCTCTGCGATAGGGACATCCCACCATGATTCGTAGCCTGGAACTCGCGGCTCAAAATCAACATCAATTTTAATAACAGTTGTCCGGTCAGCTGATTTTGCTTTGTCGAGCGCAACTCTTAGATCTATAATTGAATCAACTTCGATAGCGTTCGCACCCAGACTGGCAGCATTGGCAGTTAAATCAACTGGCAACTTTCCTCCGTCAAGTTGACCAGTTTCATCTTGACGAAAAAGAAAACGTGTACCATAGCCCTGTGCTCCCGTCGCATTGGAAAGGCCATTGATTGACGCGTGGCCGTCATTGTTGACCAGAATAATGGTCAATTTATAGCCTTCTTGAATCGAAGTCACAATTTCTTGAGCCATCATCAAATACGATCCATCGCCTACCATAACAAACACTTCACGACTGGGATCTGCCATTTTTACTCCTAATCCACCAGCAATTTCGTATCCCATACAGGAATAACCATATTCTAAATGGAACCCCTTTGCGTTACGTGTTCGCCAGAGCTTATGAAGATCCCCAGGCATGCTGCCAGCTGCACAGACCATAATATCCTGCGGGTCAGAAAAAGTATTGATGGCACCAATCACTTCGCCCTGACTCGGCATTGGTTGATTATTAGAATGATGGGTTCTATCAACTTCTAACTCCCAGTCTTGCCGATATCTAATTATCTCTTGCGCATAAGCTTGATCTACAGAGTAATCCTGTAATACTTCCGCCAACTCTTCTATAGTGACCTTGGCGTCAGCTACAATGGGTAATGCAGCATGTTTAGCGGCATCAAATTCCGCCACATTGATGTTAATAAACCTTACTTCCGGATTTTGGAAGGCGGTTTTTGAAGCGGTGGTAAAGTCACTCAAGCGAGATCCAATAACGATAATAAGATCCGCTTCGCGGGCAACAATATTAGCACCGGGAGTTCCCGTTACTCCGATTGCTCCCAAGCACTGCGGGTGATCATAGACAAGAGATCCTTTTCCAGCAAAGGTTTCAACAACCGGAATTCCAGTTTGTTTTGCAAAACTCGCTAGTTGTCCCGTTGCTTCAGCGTAAATGACGCCACCTCCAGCGACAATCAACGGCTTTTTGCTTGAGCGGATTGATGCTACTGCTCGATGAAGTAAGTTCCGGTCTGCTAACGGACGCGCGATTCTGTAGATCCGCTTCTCGAACAATTCGACGGGATAATCAAACGCTTCTGCCTGCACATCCTGTGGCATGGCTAGAGTTACCGTTCCTGTTTCCGATTGAGAAGTTAAGACACGCATGGCTTCCGGAAGGGCAGTGATAATTTGCTCCGGTCTGTTAATTCTATCCCAATATTTTGAGATTGGTTTAAAGCAGTCATTGACAGAAATATCCTGAGATCCAGGTGATTCAAGTTGTTGTAGAACTGGTGCGACAAGCCTCGTTGAAAAAATATCTCCCGGCAGCAATAGAACGGGAATTCTGTTAATTGTTGCTCCTGCTGCTGCCGTCACCATATTGGTGGCACCGGGACCAATTGAAGTTGAGCAAGCCAATGTTCGAAGACGATTATTCATTTTAGCAAAAGCAGCTGCCGTATGAACCATTGCCTGTTCATTTCGGGTTTGATAAAACCGAAATGAATCAGAGTATTGGTGTAAAGCTTGGCCGATTCCAGCAACGTTTCCGTGACCAAAAACACCAAACATTCCGGCAAAAAACTGGTGTTCTATTCCATCACGCTCGACATACTGATTTTTTAGGAATTCGACAGTTGCCTGTCCCATTGTCAACTTGCGAGTCTTCATCAAGATACCTCCTGAAATGCATTTTTGAATTTCTGGTTCACTTCTGCAAATCTACAAGTAACTAAAAAAGCGTCATTCCCACAAGCGAACATTTGAACACCATCATGAATCCAATGTTCTCCTGTTTCAAAATCGTTGACGTAACTACCCATCACAGTTCCATTCTTTTTTGCTTTGTTAATTACTTTTTTGCTTGCGTCAACTACGGATTTCCCATTAAGGTCGCCCGAAACACCAAGAGATGTAGAGAGATCATAAAGGCCAAGAAATATAACATCAAGACCACCAATAGCCAGAATGTTATCGATATTTTCAATCCCTTTTACTGTTTCAATTTGACCGATGATAATCAGATCCTCATTAGCTTCTGCCAAATATTTCGCCTCATCAAGTTGTCGGAAGTCGCCATAGTCGGTATGACCAATACCAAAAGCAACGCCCCGATCACCTTCAGGACTATACTTGGCAAAACGGACAATTTGTTCCACATCGTCCGAGGATTCGACTCTAGGGATCATTAGGCCGGAAGCACCTGCATCAAGCACGCGGGAAATAAAATGCCGCTCAATAGATGGCACCCGCACAATGGATGGTAGATCTGAACCGCGGGCTGCCCGAATAATTTGACCAACTGTTTGCATGGTAAATGTTGTGTGTTCCATGTCAATAATGATAAAGTCCGCGCCAGCACTTGCTAAGATCGTTGCAATTTGTGGCACTGCAAACTCCATTACAAATGTGCCAACAGCAACGTCACCGTGAGAAAGTAAAGATTTAAGATTATTATGACTGGGTTTGACATTTGGATTCAATTAATTAACCTCATGCAAGTTTATTGTGAAACTTCCCTTTCAAGTTTCTCCTCACTAAATTCTTTGGTGATTTCTTCCATCAAATGTTTTGCTGCTGTAACAGCATTTGATGGACGGATTAGGTTACTTGAAATTCCAACTACTTTTTCACAATGGGCGTAAGCTCTGCGAAAATGTTTCACAGAAAATTCATTTTCTGCTGCATTGAAATAACAAGTCGCGGCACCTTCCCAGCTTTCTTGGGACGGTTGTAATCTTTCGGCGAATCCATAGTTTTCCGCTGAGTATTGAAAAAGTTTAGCCGCATCATCCCAAATTTGTTTCATTCTACGATCAGTAGCAGCTTGAGCATAATGCCATCCAGCATCTTCAGCATTTCGTCGGGCTTCTTTATCCCGATTTGCCGCTTGGTAGGCAAGCCATGATCTTTTGTAAAAATCAGCGGCAATTTGAGATTTTGCATTTTTTGAGAACTCTTGAGCTTGTCCTCGGTAGAAGTGGCCTAACTCTCGATATTCCTTACGGGCTTTCCATTCTTTTCCACTTTTAGCATATCGGAGCGCGTTCTGCAGCATTTCAAACGCATTAACTTCATGCATGCTTTCAAGTCTCTGATGTAGGTTATAAAGAACTACCTCTGGTTTGTTCGATGCTTCAACTTGACCAATTGATGTTGGATATCTATCTCCTTTTGTTTTCCTATTTGGCTCAGGCATATCTCTCAAGGGTTCCGGACGACTCACTTTATCATCCTCCGGCGCGTCCTGACTTGGATATTGGTTATTTAACCATTGTCTTAGTTTATGGATATCCTCTGGTGAAAATTCAGCAATCTTTTCAGTTAAATTCTCAAACTTTGATGGGATACAACTTGATGAAAAAGCGTCCAACAGATCGCCAAAAATTCGGTCTGAAACTCTTACCTCATCGGCATTGGAAAGATAGAGACGATGGATTTGTTGGACTTCCCTAATTGTCTCCTGTGGTCGTGACAATTCAATATTTTCGATGGCAAGTTGATGGTGAGTTTCCACGCTCGATTTCAATTTCTGCTGTTCTTTCTCTTTTTCTCGCTGACGGTTTTCATTAATTATCTGCAACTCGATCTTTTCTGCGACTTCGGGTAACATTCTGAGATTATCACGGTGCTGATTCAGTGTTTTATGTTTACCTAATTTATGTTCTATGGTTATCATCTTGGATGCTAGATCTGCGTACATTGACTCCCGAATTGCATCTAGGTCCTGATATATCTCTTCGGCTGTCTGGTAACGATTATCTGGATGAGGTTGTAGAGCTTTGTGCAAAAATTGGCAGAAATCTTGTCTAAGCCCTTGAGGGAAATCAAATTTCCCTTCTTCTTTTTTAACTTTGACTTTATCTATGTCGGTAGCTAGGAAGGGATATCTACCAGTAAGCATCTCATAAATAATCACGCCAGTTGAATAAAGGTCCACCCGCGTATCATAATTCCCTCCATGCTGTTCAGGTGCCATATACTTGCGTGTACCAGTGACGGTACCTGTATACTGGCTTGCCTCCTCTAAAATCCGTGCCACCCCAAAATCAGTGATTTTGGCTGTTTGATCGCTGGTAATCATGATGTTCTGCGGTTTGATGTCTCGATGAATAATACTATGCTTGTGTGCAAACATCAATCCACGGCAAACATCTAGGGCAACCGTTACTGCTCTGAATTGGGGAAGTGGATCATTACTGAGAATATGACTTAAGTTATCTCCATCAACATACTCCATCACAATGTAGGCGAAGCATTCATCATCTCCGGGTTCGACTGTATGAATAGCAACAATATTGGGATGCCCCCACGTCATGCCCATTGTCTGCATTTCGGTAAGAAGATAACGTTGACGGTTCTGAGGATATGACGCTTTAGGAATCATCTTGATGGCGACACTTCGGCCAACAAATTCTTCCGTTGCTTGAAAAACAGGAGCGAACCCACCTTTATTAATGAGCCGCTCAATTTTATATTTTCCCTGAAGTTTTTCGTTAAATTTCATACGCTCGTTGGGGTTTTCAATTGCCATCTTAATACGGGAACCCGCGTCAACTCTGAAATCCTAGCACAAAATGACAAATTGTGTCAACTCCTGTACTCCCTTTTTTTCGTTATACTTGGGGATAATACTTTAGAACCACAAAATATGATGATTATTAGGAATTTCTTGCCTCCTGAACAGTTTGAATTAGGCGGCTGGCATTTTCCGTCAAAGTTTCAAATTCCCTTTCAGCGATAATCTTTTGATTTACAAGCCCACTACCAACTCCCAGCGCAGAAGAACCAGCAGCAATAAACTCTCCAGCATTATCTATTGTAATACCGCCTGTTGGAATTAGCTCTATTTGCGGTAGAGGTGCTTTTATCTCCTTGATATAACGTGCACCAGCAACACTTGACGGAAAAACCTTAACGTAATCAGCGCCTATTTCCCATGCTGTTAGGATCTCTGTTGGGGTAAACGCACCTGGCATTACCACTTTTCCGTAGCGATTACAGGTTTCAATAACATCAGGTCTTGTTACTGGACTCACCACAAATTCTGCGCCCGAAAGAATAGAGATTCGCGTTGTTTCAGCATCCAGCACGGATCCAACACCAAGCAATACTTCGTCACCAAATTTTGCTACGGCTTCCTCAAGAACCCCAAGCGCGTTTGGTGTTGTCATAGTGATTTCAATTATGTCGATACCACCTGCCTGGATAGCATCGACAACCTCTATTAACAGAGATGCATCACTGGCTCGAATAATAGCTACAACGCCGCTACGCTCAATCTTTTGCATTTGTTTGAGTTTTGTCATGAGTTACTCTCCTCTGTGGAAGCTGTTATTTCCTATTGCTGTATAATTACATAATATGCTAGAATTAGGGCAATTGCTGTGGGAGATTACGATATTGTAATATATTACGCAGTATATTGCCTACCTTAATGGAAGAGATTGGACAACTATTGCCCCTCCTGATTGGATTGGGGCTGCTGCTGCTGCTATCTGCTTTTTTTTCTGGCTCCGAAACTGCGCTTTGCGCACTCAGTAAGGTTCAGATTGAGCGTCTTCGTCATGAATATGGAAAGAGTAGTGCTACTATTGTCAATTTTGTTGACAATCCGCGTCGTCTCTTCATCACAATTCTTTTTGGTAACACTTTCGTTAACACGGCTTTTCAGGCCTTCACCGCCTCCGCTATCATTGGCTCTAGGCCTTCTGAGCTAAGGATAATCATTGCTACCATTACTATTACAATCTTGTTGCTGATTGTCGGTGAGATTAGTCCCAAAACATACGCCATTAAGTATGCTGAAGGTTTTTCAAAAATTACTGCCCGCCCACTCTGGATATTTTCAGTTCTTATTTCTCCGTTTCGTGTTGTTCTCAGAGGAATTACAGATCCACTGATGCTACTCTTTGGCGGGGGTGATATTTCTAAAGAAGAACGGATGACCACTGAAGACTTTAAAGCAATTGTGAGCGACAGAGATCCATACAGTGAATTCCACCTGGATGAACAAAACATACTGAAAAACATCTTGGAAATGCAAAGTATCGAATCCAAAGAAATCATGGTGCCACGAACTGAGATGATTGCTATGGACACTGATTCTACAATTCAGAATCTAATCAATACCGCACAAACAATTGGTGTTTCCCGTATCCCAGTTTACCGAAAAAATATTGACGATATCTGTGGTATCTTTTACATAAAGGACTTACCTGCTTGGCCACGTAATGAAATTTGTGATATGACTGCTGGTAGTTTTCTGGCCAAATATCAATCTTCTAAACCAAACTCTTCAAGTACCTTAATCCGCCCACCGTTTTTTACCCCTGAAACGAAAAAAAACGCCGATCTCCTTCGAGATTTAACAAGAGAAAAAACCAAAATGGCGATCTTACTAGATGAATATGGAGGTGTTTCCGGTCTGGTAACCGTAGAAGACATTATTGAAGAAATCATCGGGGATATCATTGACGAGCACGATATTGATACCGATTTGCCGGAAATCATCCGTTCTACAAGTGATGCATCGTTGTTTGAGGTTTCCGGACGTGTTAGTATTCGACAACTCAATGAGCAGTTCCATCTTGGAATTGATGAAGCAACAGCAGATACTGTTGGTGGCTACACTTTCGATCTCTTCGGGCGTATTCCTTCAGTTGGCGAAAAAATTTCAGGTGGGAATGGTATCGAATTTGAGGTTGCTGCTATCAACGCCAATCAAATAAGTGCGCTAATTATGAAACTGCCTCCTACGCAGGATGACTGATGGAGCTACGATCCTCGAAAGTTTTCATTATCCTAATTTTTTGTTTTTTCCTAATTGGTGCAGCTCCTTCGCATCATGATTCATCGGCACCAACAGATTTAAAAACGATCGTCCTATTAAGTATTGCACTGGTGATTTTCCTCACCTTAACCGCTTTCTATGCCGGTTCAGAAACTGCACTAGTTTCCGTCAACAAAGTCAAAATCAATCAACTAGCCAAAAATGGTAACAAGCGTGCCAAGTTGGTAAAACGTCTTATTGAATCACCAGAAAAGATGCTGGGTATGACTCTTGTCGGAACAAATTTAATGCATGTTATCACAACCGAGATTGGACTTCTATTAGTCATCGCAATCTTGGGAAAATTTGCATCAATTAGTAAAATAATCGAGAAACTACAGTTAAGTAACGCCCTTATTGCAACGCTGATTACTGCACTTTTGGTCTTGATCTTTGCTGAGATCCTTCCGAAGACAATATTCCGTTCGAAAGCGGAAAGATTAACATTGCGCTATGCATATTTCCTCCGATTTTCAGAAGCAGTCTTAAGTCTAGTTGTCGTGGGTGTCACGTTTATTACAAATATCTTCATGAAAACCATTGTTAAAAGTCATCAGCGGGAATCAAAAGATGCCCAACGTGACGAGTTACGCTTGCTCGCAACCATGGGTGAACAATCCGGTTTAATCGAACGGAACCAAAGGCGTATGATCCACAGTTTCCTTGATCTGCAGCAACAAACCGTTGAACGGATGATGGTGCCGCTTGTGAAAATAGTTGCAGTTCCCCAAAACACTGATGTTGAGACTTTCATGAACATCGCATCAGAGTCAGGATTTTCACGTGTCCCAGTTTATGATGGTCGGATTGACAATGTCATCGGTATTGTTAATTTACTGGATGTGATTTATGCTGAAGATGACATCCAAACAATTGGATCTCTTATTCGCCGAGATGTTCAATTTGTTCCAGAATCCAAGAATATGAGTATCTTACTAAAAGAACTCCAGAAAAGCCGTAATACAATGGTCTTTGTAGTAGACGAGTACGGTGGAATCATTGGGTTGGTTACGGTTGAAGATCTAGTTGAAGAGATTGTTGGTGAGTTTGCTGATGAGCGTGATATGGACTTGAATATTCGGCAGATTGATTCGAAGACGCTGGAATGCGAAGGAAGGACAGAAATTGAGACAATGAATGAACTCTTTCTCGGATTGAAAATCCCAAGTGGTAATTATGAAACAATTGCTGGTTATATACTTAGTCGAACTGGAACAATTCCAGAAAAAGACACACAAATTGAGACGAACCAGCTGATCATTTCAGTAGAGGAAGTGAATCGCAGATCAATCCAAAAGGTAGTGATCCGCCAAAAGTTCGGCAATCTCCTCTACAGAAACGTTTGATCAATCCTATAAGATGCCAAGTGGCGGTGTAACGGTTACTTCCTCAATCGTCATATCGTCCGGTGATTCCACAATATCAACAATCGTCTTGGCAATATGTTCCGGTGTTAACATTAAGTCAAAGTCTGGATGATGTTCCATACCAATCCAGAAGGAAGAATTAATTGATCCCGGTAACACCGCCGTCACTCGTATGCCGTGTTCTCGAATCTCCTCCCGAAGAACTTTTGTGAAGGCTAACGCCGCCGCTTTTGCTGCACAATAAGAACTGGAGAACGGGAAAGCGATTTTGGAAGCAATTGACAAAATATTGATAATCTGACCGGATTTTTGTTCAAGCATTGGTGCCAATACAGCTTTTGAACACAGATAAACGCTTTTAAGATTGCTGTCGATCACTTTGTTCCAATTTTCTATATCCGAATCGGTAACAGACTCGAATATTCCAATTCCCGAATTATTAATAAGAACATCAATTTTTCCATGATGATCAAGTGTCAGATTGATTAGTCGCTGTACTTGATTTAAAAGCGTCACATCAGTTCTGATGACGATTGCATCACCACTGTTAGCCTGAATCTCATCAGCCACTGTTTCGAGTTCATTTTGTGTTCGGGCGGCAAGAACCACGCTGGCTCCATGTCTGCTTAAAGCCATAGCGGTTGCCTTACCCACGCCACGCGATGCGCCCGTGATAATTGCAACTTTTCCTTCAATCACGCTTTTCCTCATTAGCTAGTGTAAAACCATACAATTACTTAATGCTCTGTAAAAACTCAGCGCGAGTTGAGTCTTTTTCGCGGAACGTCCCAAGCATCACATTGGTAATGGTGCTGGAACGTTGCTTTTCTACGCCACGAATCATCATACACATATGTTGCGCTTCCATAACAACAGCAATTCCCTGAGGTTGAATCAACTCATTTACAACCTGTGCAATTTGGTCCGTCAAACGCTCCTGAACCTGTAGCCTGCGGGCAAGCATATCAATAATTCGAGGGACTTTGCTTAACCCAACAATTTTTTTGTTGGGAATATACCCAACATGACATTTACCAAAGAACGGTAGGATGTGGTGTTCACACAGGCTGTAAAACTCAATATCTCTGACAATTACCATATCGTCAAACTCTTCATCAAAAATGGCTCCATTGACAATTGCATCAACATTCTGCGTATAGCCTTGTGTTAAGAATTGCAAGGCCTTTGCAGCACGATATGGGGTCTTAATCAGACCTTGACGAGCGGGGTCTTCTTCAATCTGCTCAACTATCCCTTTGTAAAGACACTCAAGCTTGGCGTCAATCTGAACAAGATCATCATCCAAATCATATTGTTTCATTCGTATTTAATTTCCATAATAATCGAAATAACTTTTGGGTGTTTCTTGTAAACGGAGGCGGTGTAAAGCGACAGGTTTTAGGTGTGGTTCTACAATCTCCCAAAGAACTCGAACAAAATTCTCAGATGTCGGGTTAACCTTTTCAAACTCAACTGTATCCAAGTTCAAGTGCCTATGATCGAAACGAGAAAAAACCTGTTTTTCAATCATTTGATCGAGCAGATCTATATCTGCCACCATACCTGTTTTTGGATTGACCTCGCCTTTGACAGTAACTTCCAGTACGTAATTATGACCATGACCATATGAATTATTGCATTTGCCGAAAATTTCTTTGTTTTCTTCGTCCGTGAGTGCAATACTATGGAGACGATGGGAAGCGCTAAACTCATAAGTATTCAACAGAAAGTGCAGATTCTTCGTAAAGATGAACAAGGTGTAATTTTGCATTCTGCAGGTGAGGGATCAACGACTGCCAAATCTGAATAGCAATATTCTCACTGGTTGGCTGCAGGTAGAGATCTTGAATAAAGGCTGGATGTTGTAGGTTGATGCTTTTATGGTCGTATTCAGCAACAACGCGTTTCCGGATGATACCATCCAAATCCTTTATATTAATTAGCATACCATCCGAAGCGGTAGCAGCCCCCTTAACTGTCACCATCAGAACATAATTATGCCCATGCCCGTTCGGATTTGACATTGGACCAAAAAGATCGTAATTTTCCTCGTCGCTAAGCTCAGGAATCCGGTAGTAATGTGCAGCCTCAAATTCAACTCGACGGGTTAAATAATAACACATATTGTGGACAGTTTACTTCCCCATCACGGTTGCACGATCTAAGATATTAAACATTCTGGATTATAGGTCCTTCTTCATCAAATAGAAGGACAATTATAACAAGCTCCTTCATAAATTATCGCAGTCTAAATATACAACAAAAAAATTGTGTAATCAAATTATTATTCAATATTACTTCTGACTTTTTTGACGAGTTGCCAGTCCCAAATTTTCTCGGAGCGTTCGGCTATGCGGAACCAGTTTTAAACCAGCTTGAAGTCGGTCAATTCCCTGCTGGAGATGTCCCTGTTGGAGCATATTAACAGCTGTATCATTATAATACCCCTCAATTAATTGCAGATACTTGTTCCGGTTTGTTCTTCGGCGTTGCATTCCCTCTATTAAGATTTCAATCGCCTCTTCAAAACGGTTGTTCTTATATTCAAACTGGGCAAACTCCAACATAACATAATCCCAATTAGTGTTCAGCGATTCGGAAGTCGAAGCAATTAAGAGTCCCTGTTCGATGACCAACTTTGCATTGCTAAAGTCCTGAGTTTTTGCCAATGCGAGCCCCCAGTTATTGTAAATCCCTTTCTTTGATTCAGTAATCTTAGGTATGTTCAGTGTCGCTTCCTCTCCTTGACCCAGCAAAGCAATAGCCTTTTCAAACTTACCCTGATTCGCCAATTTTTGTGCTGGTTCGATATATAGGAAAGCGAGTCCATCTTGCAGCACTTTGTCCCGTGGATATTGTTTTAGAGCGTTACGATAGACTTCGACAGCCTTATCAATCGATAAATCCTTAGTCTCTTCAACTATCAGATTGACCATTAGTTTCTGAAGGCTATTTTCGCGCGGAAAGAGTTGTCGCGCTGTTTCAATAGTCAATTTGGCCTTATTAAAATCACGTTTCTTAACCAATGCCCGTGTCTGGCTTACATAAGCCGTTTTCAAATTCTGCATCAGTTTCCGATCTCTTGGATATGCTTTTAGTCCTTCTTGGACAATCTCTGTTCCAAGTTCAAACTGCTTAGCCTTGAGGGTATGATAACTCCAGTTAAGATAGATGTTGTAACGAAGTTCAGCTGGTTGTTTCAAAGCTGGAAACTTCTCAGTTACAAGATTAATGGCGTAAAGTGCGTCTGAAAAGCGTTTGAGATGATCAAGTGAAATAATATAGTTGCTAATTCCATTTTCCCACGTATTTAGGGTTCTTGGCAAATCTCCTGCCAGTTGCCAACCTGCATACAATACTCGGGTTGCTTCAGCATGACGTTTCTGATCGTTCAACGCTTTATAACGATTCGAATAAATTAGGGCAATCATCTGTCGGTCGCTAATTTCCGATCGCTGTTTGTAATTCTTTTGGTCAACGTAAACAAACCCAGTGAGTTTGCCTAAATGATCCAAGACCTCTTTTTTGGACGCAGGATCAAACCCATAACGGATAGTGGTTTCGATATCAATTTTTGTTGTTGACATTCTAAGCTGTACCAGAACGTGATCAGGCACAACCAGGCCGGTAATATTAATGCCAAAATTTCGGCATATAGCAGTGTATAGTACCGATGACGAAACACAATTAAACCTGCGGTTCCATAACATTTCATCAATCTTAGTCTGATTGGCAAAATACTGGCGAAAGAGTCGGCGATGCAGATAGCCTAAAATGAACTCCGCCAGTGTATCTTTTCCATCGCTAACCTGTTTTGATTCAATATCGGTATTCAGATCAAAAACCAATTTATCTACGATTTCCTTGTAACGAGGAATTTCTCTATCTATGACACCAGAAGCTATCAATGCGAAAGTAATATAATTTTCATACGAATACGGTTCGTTTACCGACATCATCCGTTTTTCGGATTCTGAGAGTGTTAGAATTCGTGCGAATTCTTCTTTAATCGAACTGTAGCTGTTAGTGCTGAATGTCATTGTAATTACAAAACTAGAAATCCAAACCTTGATGAATTTCATGATTGATTAACCAGTGTATGGTGTGATAGATTAAGTAGGATCTCCAAAAGGAAATTTATAATGAGAAAAATTACGCAGGTTGATGTTTTTCCCACCAAAATTGGACTAAAGACCAAATTCAACATCGGAACTGGTTTTGTCGGGGATCAACAAAGCTCCGGAGATCACATCTTCGTTAAGATCTCAACGGATGATGGTTACTTCGGTTGGGGTGAACAACGTGCACTACCATCTTGGAGCTATGAAACAACCGAATCCATCACATCCACCATCCAGAGTTACATCACTCCTATACTGATCGGAAAAAATCCGTTTGAAATCCTCAGAATTACCGATGAAATTAATACTACACTCAAACCGGCTGTCAGCAACGGGCATCCTTTTGCCAAAGCGGCAGTTGATATCGCTCTCCATGATCTGACTGGTCGAATTCTTGGCGTTCCTATCCACGTCCTACTTGGTGGCAAGCGTCACAGCCGACATTCATTATGTTATGCACTCAGTATTGACACCCCCGAAGTTATGGCCATGCAAGCCAAAGCGCTTGATCCCTGTAAATGTTTCAAGGTAAAAGTTGCCGGTGAACCTGATCTAGATGAAGCCAGACTCCGTACTGTACATGATGCTGCTCCAGAAGCAAAACTTTGGATTGATGCTAACCAAAGCTATATCCCTTCACAAGCAATTGATCTTATCGAGCGAATTCGTGACATTCGCCAAATAGCGGTCTTTGAACAACCAGTTTTGAGCCAGGACTGGTTTGGCCTAAAACGCGTTCGCGAAAATTCTCACCTTCCGATAGCAGTCGATGAAGGCTGTTTCTCAAGCTATGATCTGGCTAAAATTATTCAGCTAGAATGCGCTGACGCCGTTGTCCTGAAACTTTGCAAATCGGGAGGTTTGCGTGAATGCTTAAAAACAGCTCATATTGCAGAAGCCAACTCGATTGAGCTACTCGGTAGCGGATTAACTGAAGCTGGTATCGGTTTTGTAGCATCGCTTCATCTTTTTTCTACCCTTGATTTTATCTTACCTCCTGAACTAAACGCCCCCGTTTTCCTCGAATCAATGGTCGCTCACGGAATAGAAATTCGTGATGCTGTTGCCGACATACCGGACCAGCCCGGTTTGGGCATTCTTCCCGATGAGGATTATATCACAGAAAACCAAATCCATTTCTGAAAAACGGCTATGAGTAATCAGATTCAAAAGCTTAAAGGTTTTCTGCGGAAATCAAAATCCATGTCGATTTTTATGGGCTGTCCATACCCGGCATTTCGCTGGAATCGTGCGGTAAAGCGCAAGATTTATGAGCTCGGAGCAGAGGCGAAAATTTTGGATCTGGGATCTGGTACTGACCGGCGTGCACCGAACGTAATTACCTTGGAAATTGAAGCTAACTCAAACGTTGATATAGTCGGCGATGGTCATCAATTACCGTTTCATGATAATGTGTTTGATGCAATAATTAATGAAGCGGTACTTGAGCATGTATTAGAACCGAAGCAGATCGTCGATGAAATTTATCGGGTGCTCAAACCTGGCGGTTATGTTTGTGCTGCGGTCCCTTTTTTGCAGGGCTTTCATGCATCTCCCCACGATTACCAACGCTATACTGTCCCTGGCTTCAACCATCTCTTTTCTGCCTTTATAAAGATCGAAAGTGGCGCGTGTGCAGGACCAACGGCTTCATTACACTGGATCTTCCGTGAATATGTCGGATTGATGTTATCGTTTGGCAACCTCTTAGCAGCTAAAATAATTTCATTGATCATCGGTTGGCTGACTTTCCCCATTATTTTGATCGATTATATTCTGATGATAAACAAACACTCACATATTCTGGCATCGGCTGTATATTTTGTTGGCCAAAAAGAAAAAAAAACAACTACAGAACCGACTGATCAAAAATAGGAGTGCCATTAATCTCAATTTTTACTGGTGCCAGAAATTCACGGACCGTGTTTAGATCAACCTTCACTCCGATCCCTGGTTGATCGGTCAACCTCACCTGTCCGTCAGATCCAACTTCCAACTTTTCGGTTGTCAACCTCTGTGACAGTTCTGATCCATCTGCCGGATATTCAAGCAGATTAAAATCTTCGTTAGTCGCAAAAACATGAAGTGAAGCGGCAAGACTCAAGTGGCTTTTGAAGGTATGATTCACATATTGAACTTCTTGTTGTTCAGCCAGTTGACGAATTCTTGCCGCAGTTGTGATCCCAGATACACGCCCGACATCAATCTGTACATAATCGATTCTACCGTGTAGGATTAAATCCTCAGCCATACGAAAGGTGGCAGATCCTTCCCCCGCAGCAATCGGAACGGGTGGATTCAGGGCTGAAAGTGTCCCGTATGCCTCAATAGCTTCTGGAGCTAATGGTTCCTCCAGCCAAGTAGGCGAAAACTGGGAGAATGCCTTGGCTCGATCATATACTGTCTTGTAATCAGATCCCCAGACGACACCAGCGTCGATCATAATCTGTGCTGATTTCCCCATGCCTTCTCTAGCAGATTCAACTAACTCAATATCGTATTGTTCATCAAACTTTCCCATTGGCCCCCATCCAAATTTGGCCGCCTTGAAGCCTTGGCTTTTCAAACGAGTTGCTATTTGAAAAGTGGTCTCCGGTGTGTCACCGAAAAGCACAGAAGCATAAGGAATCTTTGGGTAACCGATACCATCTGATAAAAATCTAAACTGATCTTCAAGTAACTGGTAAACCGGTCTCTTAAGTTTCTGTCCAACAATATCCCAGAGCGCAATATCGGTACCGCTATAGGCGTGATCAATCTGTTGGATATCCAATGCGTTCCGCAAAACTTTTTTGTGCAATCGAAGGATATCGTCAGATCCGCCAAGGACTTCCCCTATGAGTGATTGACGAATATTGATGATGTTTCCATGTGACATCGGGCAACAATAAGTTGCGAGCGAAACCAGCGGTGAGGCATCGCATTCGCCCCATCCTTCTATACCCTCATCCGTTCGAACACGAACAGCTAGCGTGTCTTGAGTGCCGTCAGCATCAGTGGTAATATCAGGCATCTTAAGATAAAAGGGATCAACAGCTACAATTTTCATTTTTTATCCTAATTAAGCTATCGCGCCACTGCGAATTTACCAAACTTCTGAACTAATTCTGCTCTTTTTTGCACCTGAATCATATACACATAAATTCCATTTGCAAACTGATTGACACTCACTTCAAATCGGTTAGAGCCAATAACATCCCTGTGTTCATCGGTATAAACTAAGCTCTTATCGATGGTATATATCTCTAGATCTACCTTTTCAGCAAACTGCAAATTGCGGCTAGGGATAACATAATTAAAAGTAATCCGATCTAATCCATAAACCGGATTGGGATAAACTCTGACATTATCGAGTACTAGTGAATTGGGTATCGACTCTGCATTACTGACTCGCAAACGGTAAGAATTAAATTGATCAAACCCATGTTTTGGTCTAACAACAACATAGATTTTCCTTTCTGATTTAGTACGATAACCAATAAGTTTTGTGTCGCCAGTTCGTTCTCCTTGCTTAATTTCAAACCCCTCTTCGTTTCGCAGCGAAAGCTGGTAATCTAAGCTATCTGGTATGTTAGACAGTTCTATAATGATGAATTTTGGTCCGGCAACATCTATACGATAAAAATCGACATCGTCAGTGGCAGAAATGAACGACTCATATGATTGATCCAATTCAATCTTGTAGGCTGAGGACAGATTATTATTCGGTTCATATGTATCTCCAAACCAGACATCAAGGGTCATAATCTGACCTTCTTGACTGATATTAGTGATCGAAATTCCAGTAGCTGATCCATCCTCGGTACTGCTACTTGGTTTCGTTGACGGTGTAAATGACGTTTCGTTATCATCAGTTGAAAAGGCCGCACCGACTGTGATGTGTTGATAATCTTGGTGATCCGGATCATTAGGGTCCTCAAGCCAAATTTGGCCGGCGGCATCAATGCTATAACTTGGCCTGACTTGTGTTTCGTCGACATGCCAAATCAAAATCCCTGATTCTGGCAATTTGCGATCGTAGATTGCACCAGATTGGCGAAATCTATTTTCAATTAAAAAATACTCATCTTTACTAGATGTATCGATTTTGAACATAACGTCATTCAGCTCAAAGTTAGGAACTTCAAGCCTAGGAGTATTCTTTTTCAATGTTATCGGCTCCAGCCAACCAAGTTGACCATTGTCAGGATTCGCATCGAAATCCCATTTCAGATAGCCAATAATATGGCTCGGATTCAGACCGTTTCCCAGGCCATTGACTAAATCTCCTTGATATGGACCGAACATTCCCATTAATCCCCACTTATGATCTCGTTGATCAACCATGGTAGAACCATAAACATCAGGCGCTCCGAAATCGTGAAAGAATTCATGAAAATAGATCCCCAAATGCGGATGGTCAAAACTGGGTTCTTCTGCTACCACGATGGCCGATTCTACAAGAACTCCATCAAACCTTCTGTTGACAGGACGCAACAGGATGGACCAGATATTATCCCCGAAAGTTCCCGTTGATGTGGAAGCTTCATCATCACCTGCATGAATCAGAAAAACATGGTCGACAATCCCGTCGTCGTTTCGGTCGTACTCGCTAAAATCAACAAATGGGTCAACACCCTGACAAGCCTCAACCAACAACTCAAGATAAAGATTTTTGTTAATTTTCCCTTGGCCATAATATCCCATCTTTTTCTTGGCGCGAACCCACTGATTCCCTTTCGGTACAACTCCCTCCATGGGGCCCGATTCAATGTTCATTTTTCCGTATGAAACTTCGCGGTAATAAGTTTTTAGTGAAATCCCGTCATCAGAAAACAGGTATCGGTCAAAATCAGTGTTGGATCTTTGACCTGGCTGATCAGGAAAATCGATCTTAATTCCCAGAACGTATTCGGTGCCATCAGCTTGCAGAACACCAGTTCTGCGAGTATCACAGCATCCCTGAAGGGCGTGTTGGAACTCTGAGTGGGATTGGTCTGACCTAGGAAGGAATTGGTCATGTCCCGGATTGTATTGGTAAAAGTTGTATGGATTGGGTGGGGTAGCTATCCCAATATGGATCAAGGAAAAAAGGGCAATGGAAGACAGGAGAAAATTACGGCAGGTAAAAATTTTCATCCGACAACACAGAAAATTTCAAAATCAATTAGAACCATGTTAGAGATAGTAATAAGCCATCAGTTTAATTCGGGGGGGCTCCCCAATCTGGTATCTTTAGCAATTCGCCATCTTTTAGAGCTGATTCATGGGCGACAAATCCAGGTGCACAATATCGAACGGCCTGCCAAACGTTGATTCGTGGTAGCCGTTCTCTATTTACCGAATCGACAAATTCATTAACCAGATAAGCATGCGACCCACCATGTCCACCTAAATCTAAGGCCAACATTTCTGGTAATGGTTCATGGTGTTTTGTCAGTATTACGCCTTCTATGCCGTTTTTGTTCGCCCACATGGCCCCTGATGCATTCTGCTCAAAACTCGCTTCAGTACCATATATAGCACTAACCCGTTCGGTTTCCGGGTGTCCAATTCGTCTGAACTCGGCAATTCGGGCAGTCGCACCGTTGCTCATGGCAAAGAGACCAATTTGATTGGAGAACCGATTCTCAGAAATAGTGTCTGGGCGAAACCAGTCATCATTTGGATAGACATACCCCTGCGCAGAAACAGAAGTCATATGCGCTTTCATAACAGAGATTGGGAAGCAAGTGGAATGGGTCGGATAATACATGGGTATGCCTCCAGTTTTGTCACGACTCCACTGATCACCCCATCGATTTTTGGCTACCTCGTACAAGCCGTGGCTGATATCGTGAAAGTACTCTGACTGAAAGTGAATAAACTCACCAAAAGCATCCTCTTCTGCTTTTTTACGGCAAAACACGGCATCGGGCCGAAAAAAACTGGTTTCACCGTTCATATAAATTAGGCCGGTTTGTTTTACTGTTTCAACCAGATTATGACACTCATCCAAGGAGCGCGCTGCCGGAACTGCAGTGTAAACGTGCTTTCCTGCTCTCATCGCTTGCACAGCTTGAGGGGCATGCATCCAATGCTGGGTAAAGATGGCCAAAGCATCAAGATCCGACTTGCAGATATCATCAAGACTCGAATATGTCTCGCTAATTTGGTGTGCCTTCGAGCAACGTGATAATCGATCAGGCTTTAAATCGCACAGCGCCAGTCGATCTACATCTGGATGTACTTTGAATAACTTAATGAATTGTGGACCGAAACTGCCAACACCAATAATTCCTACGCTGATCCCCATTTCCCCCTAACCTTCTGACGAATCCTCAGTGTCAGTTTCTGGGTCGATAGTCGTCTCAGGCGCATCACTTTCCGTACTCGACTCAGTGCTGGCAGAGTTTTGTACCGCACGAACGTAGGTCATCTTCAAACTATAGAGCGTATTATCCAAAAAATTGCTTTCTGGTGTGGACAGATTGCCTTTTGTCTTTTCCTTGAGCAGATCAATTGTGTCAATCATCCGCTTGGCCAGTTGCGAATTAAAGATTGGTTCCTGAGTTTCAGGATCTTGCATTCCTCCAAGATAGGCCATAGTCGTGGTCGAGTATTCAGTAATCAAAGTCTCAAAATCCAGTGGTGGAAATTCAGGTGATTCGTTCTTTTTCTCTTCAGCCATTGAAATCTCCTGTTAATTTATGATTCTTCTTCATCAAATACGATAATTTGTGCTGGCAACTGTCCAGCTTGATTATTGTGTGCCGGATTTTCATTCATAGCAAGAAATATAACGCCGTCTGCGGGAGCACCATCGTCATAACGTGATCCAATAGCAAAAATGGTATCTTCAATCTTTCCGATTAGAGCCCCAACATTTGTACCTGGAAGCAGAAAATCCTCACTGGCAATAACGCTTGGAATGCCGTCTGCGCCACACCATACGGTACGGTTTCGAGCATCCGGCGACCATGGACCGTCAGCATCAATTACCATTCGTTGCCCTTTTTTGACCCGAACATAACTTTCCTGCCAAACAGGACTGGGTCGTACGATCCGGGTAACTGTTAAAGCCATACACATAACCCCTTAACTTAAAGAAATATATAAACCTATAAATAACTCTACCGCTGCTATCGTGACATTCCATCCCACAATAGCAGCGGTAGAAATTAAAAGCCTAGACGTACTTCCATTATATAAAAAGTTACAGCTAATCTTCAGTACGGAGGGTGGCCAGTGTGATCTTATCACCTTGTACGATTTTATCCGCAACACCCATACCCTTCACAACTGTTCCGAAGACTGAGTATTCTTCATCTAGCACTAGTTCTGTCAAGCAAATGTAAAAGTCAGTGGCACTGGAGACAGAAGCACCAGCCTCCTTTGCCATGGCTACTGTGCCTCTAACATGCTTACGATCACTGCTTTCTATAGGTAGTTCCTCTGTCTGAAAGACCGGCGCGCCGGCTTGAATCAACAACTTTGGTTCAACACGATAAAACTTGGCTTGGTTGTATCTCCTCCCTTTTACCTTTTTAGCAAAGTTCTCAACCGTTTTAGGAGCAATATCATATAACAGATCAATTTCAATTGTGCCTTTTTCGGTTTCCAGAACTGCAATTGTTTTGTTGTAATCAATTTTGGGTTCTTCTTTCACTGCTACCTGACCTTGTCCGCTGCTTTGGGATCGGACTCTAGGTCGCGGTGGCGGTTTTTCTTCCTCTTTTTGGCAACTACAAAAAAGGAAACTAGTTAACATAAGACAGGACACAGCTAGACAAAACCGGTATTTCTGTAACTGTAACATCTTATTTTTCCTCCAAACGTACGGTTTCCATTACATCATCTTGGCGTAGTTCATCCACCACCTCAATACCTTCGATGACGCGCCCAAAAGATGTATAGCTTCCATCAAGGTGTGACGCCGTAGCCAAACAGATGTAGAATTGACTCCCAGCAGAATCGGGATCTTGAGACCGAGCCATTGCAAGAACTCCCTTACGATGTTTCGGCATTTTTTGACTAAGTTCCAAATTTTGGAATTCACCGGGGATTGACCATCCTGGCCCTCCAGTACCAGTTCCGAGCGGACAACCACCTTGGATGACAAAATCTGAAACATAACGATGGAATGTAAGTCCATCATAAAATTTTTGATTAATTAACTTTTCGAAATTAGCAACAGTTTCCGGTGCGGCTTCGGGATAAAGCCCTAATTTTATGATTCCTTTGTTCGTTGAAATGACAACTATCTCTTCACTCTTCTCTTCAACCACTTCACTCTCGACTGCCATTTCAGATTTACCTTTCAATAAAGAACAACCATGAACAGCTATTATCAAAACTAATAAACTAATGATTTTATACTTCATTATGATGGGTTCCTTAACACTTCCATAATTATCAGACATAGTATCAAATTTTTAACACCTAAACAAGAATTTTATCAATCTAGATAAAAGAAACGAGAAAACAGGATACAGTAATTGACATTTAATTCACCAAATCAAACAAAAAGTTCAGTCTTTGAACCACTGCCCGAACCATGCCAGTACCGGATCTAGGTGAAATTCGTGCCCTCCTTCAAAAACATCCAGTGTGACAAAATTTGCAACATCAAGCATCTGATAAAGTTCTAACAATTCGGTATATGCTTCCATCGCGTCTTCAACCAGAAAACTGGGATCAAGGTTACCCGCCTGAATCATCAGCGGATTAGGCGCAATCAGTGAAGCGATGTCGACATGTTCAAAATCGCGTGCCATTTTCGGCACGTAACCGCAGGTACAATGCGCTTCCTTGAGAAAAGTGCCTTTAAACGAAGTAAGAAAACAAGCCACACAAGCGACCTTAATTCGTGGATCACAGGCCGCAAGATAAAGTGTCATTTCTCCACCTAGACTCAGACCAGCGCAACCGATTCGATCCGGATCAACTTGTGGAAGCGACTCCAGTAGATCTAGCGAGCGCTGAAGTTCCCACATGCGGTATCCGATTACGGTCGATCCCAGCAGATTAAGCGCTTCATGATCAAAACTGCATTCACCTTGACCAGATGTCGATCTTTCCCCAAAACTGATATGTTCCGGAACCAAGGTAATATACCCCGCTTCAGCAAAAACATGCGGATATTTATGATAGGCACCTTCTTCATCAATGACTTGGTTAATACCGCTACCATGCCCTGGTGGACAAAGTAGAGTTGGCGACGGAGAGGAACAATTCTCAGGTATGAAAAGGTAGGCAGGAACAATCAGTTCGGGTAAGGTCTGATACTGGATTTTCTTCACCGTATAATTGTCGTACTTGACTTCCTTTATGATCCGCATTTCAGGTGTTTCTACCGGCAGATGATCAATCGACAAAAGCTCTAATACACGCTGTTGTGCGCTCTTTTTCCATTCCACAAATGATTCAGGTGTATTTCCACAGAATTTCATCTGACGAGAGTGTTCAGCATAAAATCCCTTCAAATACTTACGAAACGCATTTTTGATGAGATCAGGATCAAACTCAGTTGCTGGCATACATACTTCTCCTTTTTCCTTTTTAATCTGGCATTTAGAGTGTCAATGCCAGAAAACGTAAACTGGTATCTGCATTATTAAACCGATAATTGTCCATCCGCCACCAATGACAAATTCACCCAATATTAAACCGAGAAAAAACGGAGTGAGACGGCGGTACATGCTTAAACCACCATGTTTTAGAATCAACCATTTTGCTAGCCAACTTATGAAGATTGAAAACCAAAGCCAACTTAAAGTGAAGGAGCTACCGAGAGGGTAGGCAACTGGATGGAATGGTAACCAAATCCACCGCAATCGCAATGCCATCAGAACTAAGGTCAGTAAAAACCCAATCAGCATAAACGCAGTGCCAGGTATATCTGTACCTGTTGGATGACTAATCCAATTTTCTAACCGTTGTAGCGATTCCCCTCCCCATCGCGCACGTAGCGCTCCCATTCTATAAGAAGTGTCAAGCAAGATCCAGAAAGATACAAAAGCACCTACAATAGTAGCTAACATCATCGCCCATATTAGACGGCCTGTCGGTTGAGATGATGTACCAGACGCCAGCTTGAATCCTTCAAGTTGATGGGGCATCATATGTCCCCGCTGTGCGCGTGTAAATCCCCAGAACAAGGATATTACGCTCAAAGTCGACATGCCAAGCCGTTTGGGACCAAGTGAGGTGAGCATGATGGCGTCTGGCCCTCGCCAGTACAGTTCGTGTGCTGGATGCCCAAGTTCAGCCCGCATGCGTGTAACGGTTATGGAAAGCAGGAAAAAGATACCGAAGAAGAGAACAGCCGCCCAAGCCAACATACCCGCCTGACAAGATAAAATAATCAGCAGTAGCATCCCACTTATCAGGCCGATGATGGAGGTAATGTATGACATTGGTTCGGTGACATCGATTCGGTGATTCCGGAAGAAGACAGATTTGACTATCGCTTTCACGTGGAATCTACTCAGCCAGAGAGCGAGAACGCCAATACACAGATAGGATCCAGACGACTGGGCTTCTTTGTAAGGGAAGTTGGGAAGGCTCTGCCAGCCCGCAATACTTCCCAGAACATTTTGTCCTTTCCAGAATAAAAAGAAGAACCAGCATGAGAATGAAAGATCTAACGGAATGAAGAAAGCAAGTCCGATGGCAAAGGGAAAAAAACGAAGGCGCATACGGCCAATGGCATTCCATGGCTTGTGCGCAAAAAGACTGGTAATATCAGCGTAAAACGTGATTTCTGGCACTGAAGGAAAGATGTAATGGAGACTATTTATCATATTCAGCCCTCCAGCAGTGGCAAAAGCTAACCACAAGATACGACTTCTAAGTAGACCGGAATCAGAGGGCTTTATCATTCCAAGCGGAAGCTGAATAACTGGATAAGTTAGCTTTTCATGTTCTGTCCATTGTTTTCGTAATAGACTATTCAGGCAAATCATCACGAATCCCATCGCCGTCAGAAATACTGTCCACCCTAGAACTGGTCGTATCCAACCGTTAATATGGTTCAGGGTATGGAAATTTGAATCACCGTGATAGTATCCTTCTAAAACAACCATATCATCAACTGTTAGCCATCTGGGCAGATGGTGCCAGAAAAGCTGCCGCCATTCATTTTCGGGGGTAGCAAACCAGAAGGGATGCCCTAGGACCTGAATCAGAACTTGGATTGTATCGAATCCGCCGACCGCTGTAGCCAGCGAAAGCATGGTATAGACGGTAACAAATTCTGCTGGTCGCAAAGCATATCTGGGAACAACAATTTGTACCACCTTATTCAGCAGAATAAGTACGAACAGTGTAAAGACCACATTATAAAAAAGAGAAAGCGTGGCTGGAGGCCCGCCCCAAATAAGGCCCCGATGAATTGACCAGTATGCATTCGGTGGGATCAGCAAAAGAGCCAGAACAATACTGCGTCCAGTAACGCCTGATGGTTGACGCGGCTGAGTTTTAGAATTAAGCGACGTCGTCATAGGAATAAGGACTCATACTCCAATGCAAAATCCAATTTTGTCTCATATTCAGGAAAGTCGAAATTATCTAGGGAGCTTGCTTTGTGTAACAGTTAGAATCTGGTTGCCCGATACCTGATTAAGTTGTTTAGTAGTTCCATTTGGCCACCGAATTTCAAGTTGATCAATCTGTTTAGCTTGTCCCAAACCAAAGTGGAGCCGGAAGTCACTTTGACTGAGGTAACCGGAACCGCTTTTCACCTCGCGAATCTGGATCTGATGATTTATCTTAATTTTTACACGTGTACCGATAGCACTATGATTGTCAGATATGCCCACCAGTTTAATGATAAACCAATTGTTGTTATTCTCCGTGACATTCCACAGAATAACAGGTTGGGCATTGAGATTGGAGACCACGACATCAATGTCCCCATCGTTGTCCAAATCACCAAAAGCAGTACCGCGGCTAACTTGTTTTTGCACCAGTATCGTTTCTGATTGATCAATAAATGCTTGACCTTTTTGATTCACAAAAATTTGGTTACGCTGAGCGTAAGTGCCAACTGGATCAATATCAGAAATATTATGGTCGAGATGACCGTTAGCAATGAAGAGATCCAGCCAACCGTCGTTGTTCAAATCCACGAAATCAACTCCCCACGCCAGATAGGGTAAACTTTTCCCTCCAATACCTTTGGAAAAGCTAACTTCGTTAAAGAAAGCGTGTTGCTCATTTTGATACAAACTGTTGGTCTGATCCTGAAAATTGGTCACCACGATATCAAGATCCCCATCGTTATCGAAATCACCAAAGTTTGTTCCCATACCACTGTAGGGACGACCTTCCGTGCTTAAAGCCACTCCAGCAAAAAGGCCGATATTTTGAAAGATCCCTTTACCGTTGTTTTGGTATAGGAAATTGGGGGTTGTATCGTTAGCCACAAATATATCGGGATCGCCATCATTGTCATAGTCACCCCACACCACACCCAATCCTTTTCCATCCGGTGCAAATAGACCTGCTGCTTGGGTTATGTCGCTAAACGTACCATCTCCATCATTTCGATAAAGCGAATCCGATTCTCCCGGTAGGGCTTCAGGAGTACAATAAGTGGAAACGCCTTGATATGTGCATTTTGGATTTTCCTCTAAATCAAACTGCACGTAGTTAACGGTATACAGGTCTAAATCGCCATCACCGTCATAATCAGCAAATGCGCAACTCGAACTCAATTGGCCACCATCAACATTCGCTTGTCGAGCAACATCCGTAAATGTTCCATCTCCGTTGTTTTTGTAGAGAATATTGGCTCCGAAGTTGGTCACGTACAGATCGACAAACCCATCGTTATTATAGTCACCTGCGCAACAACCTAGACCGTAACCTGTATCACCAACTCCCGCCAGGTCCGTAATGTCAACAAAGTTCGCGTCATCATTACGAAACAAGCTGTTGCGGTGTAGGATTTTAGTGTCCGAATTTTGCAGGCTGTTACCATTGACAAAATAAAGATCCAGGTCATTATCATTGTCATAATCAAATAGCGCCACCCCGGAACCGAGCGGTTCCAAAAAATATTTTTCTCCACTTCTTCCATCAGTATGCTGAAACGGGAGGCGCTGAGGTTCAAACCGTATCTGTGGTTGGGAAATGTCTGCCTTGACTGGTTGAATGTGAGTAAAGAAAAGAAACAACCCTAAATAGGCCGGAAACATCAGATGCAGGTGTACCATTTGAAAATTCATTTATCCAATTTCTGCTGGATTTGACGCCAGCCCTCTTGGTAAACTGAACTTTCAGGGGAGAGAGACAACGCCTTTTTAATGACGGACTCCGCTTGCAAATAATCACCCAATCGAAAATAGATCAATGCCAAGGTATTGTGGTAACTCGCAGATTCAGGACTTAATTCTATCGCTTTCTGGGCATAACTGACCGCTTGACTCAACTGCCCTTGATTTCTACCATAAAGCTGTGCCAAGGCATGATACACCTGTGGAACCTTAGATCCATGCCGTATGATTGTCAAATATGCTTTTTCGGCTTCTTCAAATTTGTTTTTGTCTTCGTAAATCTGCCCTATCTGGTAATAGGCCTGATGATATTCCGGATCGAGTTCAGTCGCACGTTTGTAGGCACCTAAAGCCAAATCAGCCATATTATTCTGATAATCGTAAGACAAACCCAGGTTATAGTGCGCCGCAACGTCAGTGGAAGCAATTTCTGTTGCTGATCGGTATATTTGGCTGGCTTCAGCATAACGCTTCTGATCAAGTAAGATTTGGCCGATTTTGAGGTAGGGATCGACAAAGTCAGGTCTGGAATCGATAGCTTGCCGATAACATTTAACGGCCGTGTCCTGTTGATCTGTCAGGAAGTAGATCAATCCCAATCCGGCATGAGCTTCAGCCAG